>Ga0156016_134_pt24 | contig 36122 bp, 33 predicted proteins | sample RifCSPlowO2_02_FD_107670 | JGI IMG/M metagenome (GOLD analysis project Ga0156016, IMG submission 107670) | Acidobacteria bacterium RIFCSPLOWO2_02_FULL_64_15 | reverse complement strand
CAGATACCGCGCGCTACCGTAGGCGAGTAGCAGGCCGCACACGCCACCGCTCGATGCGAGCAACACGCTTTCGGTCAAGAGCTGCCGAATGAGCCGTCCGCGCGAGGCGCCAAGGGCGAGTCGGACGGCAATCTCCTTCGTTCGGCCTGCGGCATGCGACAGCATGAGGTTCGCCACGTTCGCGCACGCAATCAACAGGACGAGCCCGACGATGGCAAGGAGAAGTCCGCCGAGCTGCTGGTTGCCTTGGTTGATCTTTTCGCGCGCAGCCACTTCGGGTAAGGCGACTGCCGTGCGCTGGCGGTTCGTGTCCGGGTAGGTCTGTTCCAGCGATCGGGCGAGAGTCGTCATCTCGGCGCTCGCCGCAGATGCCGTCGTGCCAGACTTCAGGCGTCCCAGAGTGACCAGCCAGCGTTCGGAACGATTCTCCCGGAGACTGGCGGGGAAGGTAGACGCGACGGCGTTGACCATGCCAATCGGGACATAGAGATCTGGCTGAATCTCGAGAAGCTCGGTGCTCGCGAATCCGGCTGGCGCGACGCCGATGACGGTGAAGTCTCGCTTGGCAACGATGATCTGTTGACCGATGACGGCTGGGTCGGACCGGAAGACTCGTTCCCAGAGACTGTGGCTGATGACCACGACTGCTGTGGCTCCGACGCGATCGTCATCGTCCCTGAAGCCGCGACCAAGCGTCGGCTCCACGCCGAGAGCTGAGAAGTAGTTTCCGCTGACGACGAGCGTACCGAGGAGCGCCGCCGTTTCGTCGCGGGTTCTGGACATCGCGACGCCTTCGGTGTCGTACGCGACGAGCCCGGAGAGCGTTGTATTGCGGCTCCGGAAATCCAGGTAGTCCGGATAGGAAACGCGTCCGAACGGCACGTCTTTCGTGCCGCTGAAGATGCGGACGATCTCACCGGGCCGGGGCACATCCGGAGGGCGAAAGGCCAGCGCGTCGGCAAAACTGAATATCGCCGTATTCGCGCCGATGGCAAGGCCGAGCGTCATGACGGCGGCTGCACTGAACGCGGGATTTTTGCGCATCGTGCGCGCCGCGTAATGGAAATCCTGCATGAGCGTTTCGAGGATCGGAATGCCGCGTCGGTCGCGGTACTGTTCCTTCGTCTGATCGATCCCGCCGAGAGCGATGATCGCCTGCCGCCGCGCTTCTTCGGGTGTCATCCCCGCGCGCAGGTTGTCGTCGATATGCATCTGGAGATGCATTTCGATCTCATCGGTCAGGTCCTGGTCCGTCCGAGTCTTGCCGACCAGGCTCCTTATCCGGACGAGCGCCGCTCGGAGGCTTCTCATCGCTACGCCTCCTCGGGCGCCAGAAATCGAGCGAGGATGGCGGTGGTCTGCTCCCACTCGCGGGCTTCGCGGCCGAGCTGCTTCTTGCCGGCGCGCGTCAGGTGGTAGAACTTGGCGCGGCGGTTGTTGTCCGACACGCCCCACTCGGAGGCGACATAGCCCTCCTGCTCGAGCTTGAGCAGCGCGGGATACAGCGTTCCGTAATTGACGGCGAGAAGCTGTCCGCTCGTCTGCTCGATGCGCCGCGCGATGCCGTACCCGTGCTGCGCGCCCATCGACTCGAGAGTCTTCAGCACCATCAAGGCGAGGGTGCCCTGCCACACGTCGCTCTGTTTACCCATGTTGGCCCCAAGGTCCGGCTAAAGCCGGACACTACAACCCCACAACCTCTTGCAGTCCCGCGTCCGTATTCCTACGCACGTAGTGTCCGGCTTCAGCTTCCTACGCACGTAGTGTCCGGCTTCAGCCGGACGACGGTCTTAGTCATCGACCACCCACCCGTCGCGCAGATGAATGATCCGCGAGCCGTACGAGGCGTTCACGTCCGAGTGCGTCACCTGCACGATGGTCACACCCGATTCGTTGAGCGACTTGAACAGCTCCATGATTTCCTTGCCTTGTTCCGAATGCAGGTTCCCGGTCGGCTCGTCCGCCAGAATCACTTGGGGGCTGGCGACGACCGCCCGCGCCACGCCAATCAACTGCTGCTGGCCGCCCGAGAGCTGATTCGGATACAAGTCCTTCTTCCCGACAATCTGAAAGCGATCGAGCACGTCGGCGACGATGCCCTGGCGCTCCTTGCGCGCGACGTTGCGGTACGAGAGCGGAATCTCGAGGTTCTCGTACACCGTCAGGTTGTCGAGCAGGTGATAGCTCTGGAACACGAACCCGATGTGCTTCTTGTGGAGCTCGGCCCGTTGCTTCGTATTCATCCGGTGCACGGGCTGATCGAGAAAATAGTATTCGCCCGCCCAGGCCGCGTCGTGCATCCCGAGGATGTGGAGCAGCGACGACTTGCCGGCACCCGACGGCCCCATGATCGACACGAACTCGCCCGGCTTGATGTCGATGTTGACCCGCCGGAGGACGAACGTCTGCCCCGGGCCGACCGGGTACGACTTCTCGAGATTCCGTAGGGTGATCAGCATCTTGCGTGAGCCATGAGCCTTGAGCCCGGAGCCTTCCTACGATTCGGTCGTCGCCATTTCTTCCATCGGCTTGTCGACGACCTTGCCGTCGAAAAGATAGACATGCCGGTCGGCGTGACGCGCGTAGCGCGGATCGTGGGTGACCATGCAGATGGTCGCACCGGCCTGGTACAGCTCGCGCAGCAGGCCCATCACGGCCTCGCCGCTCTTCGAGTCGAGGTTGCCCGTCGGCTCGTCGGCAAGGAGAATCACCGGCTCGCCCGCGACGGCGCGCGCCACCGCGACGCGCTGCTGCTGCCCGCCCGAGAGCTGGCTCGGCAGGTGCTTGGCGCGGTGCGCCATCCCCACGCGCTCGAGTGCTTCGGTGACCCGCTGCTTGCGCTCGGCGGGCCGCATGCCGCGGTAGGTGAGCGGCAGCTCAACGTTCTCGAACACGGTGAGGTCGCCAATCAGGTTGAAACTCTGGAAGATGAACCCGATCTCGCGGTTGCGGACGCGCGCCCGCTCCCGGGCCGGCAGCTCCGCGACCGAGCGGCCGTTGAGCGAGTACGACCCTTCGGTGGGCGAGTCGAGCAGGCCCAGGATCGAGAGCAGCGTGGATTTGCCGCAACCCGACGGCCCGTTGATCGACACGTACTCGCCGCGCTTGATCTCGACATCGACGTTCGAGAGCGCATGCGTCTCCACCTCGTCGGTGGCGAATACCTTGGTGATGCCGGTGAGCTTGATGACGGGCGGCATGTCTGAAGGATGCATAGTGATTCCTCTAATTCCTCGCGGGGCGCATCTTCCATTGCGTGGGGCCCCACCCCCACGCTCCGCTCAAGGCTGCCCCCACTCGCTGACGCGTTCGCACCGTCGTGCTCGCGCATATCTGGAACAGAACGTCACCGCACGCGTTTATTGAAGTCGCACACGGTCGAACGCATCCCAGGCGGACATGTCCGACAGCACCACTTGATCGCCGACGCTGAGGCCCGAGACCACTTCGACGTTGTTGACCGAGCTTCGGCCCAGCCTGACCTGCACGCGCGAGGCCTCGCCGCCGCCGTTCTGCAGCTTGAAGAGGCCGACGGTGGCCTGCTCCTGCCCGAAAGCGGGGCGGCCGACAAACAGCACGTCGGCCAGCCGCTCGAGCTCGATCGTGCCGTCCACGCTCAGATCCGGCACGGCGCCCTTGGGGAGCGCGCCGTCAAGCGTGACGTCCACCGTGCGCGTGCCGTTCTGCACGGATGGATCGATCCGCACCACCTTCCCCGGCACGATGCCGTTGCGCGTGTCGATCGAGGCGATCTGGCCGATCTGGATGTCCTTGGCTTGCGTTTCCGCGATCTTGAGCTCGGCCTTCAGGCGCGACGGATCGGCCACGCGCGCCAGGTTCGTGCCCGGCCCGACCTGCTGGCCCACCTCGACGGGCACGACCTGCAGCACGCCGGCAATGCCGGCCCGGACGCGCAGCTCGTCGACCTGACGCTGCCTGAGCAGCATCAAGGCGCGCGCCTGATCGACGGCAGACTGTTGCACGGACAGCCGCGCCTCCATCGACCCGGCCTGGCTGGCGAGCTGCTTTTTGGAGATTTCGAAGCGTGCGGCCAGCTGCTCGGCGTCGAGCTTCGATTGCCTCAGCGTCAGCGCCGGCACGAGTTGCTTGGCCGCGAGCTGCTCGTTGACCTCGACCTGCAGCGATGCCCTCCTGAAGTCGGCTTCGACGTTGGCGGTCGCGACCTGCTGCTGCAGGTATTCGTTCTGGAGCTGCACGCGAAGGCTGGCCAGGCTCGCTTCGGCAGACTTGAGGCGCAACTGGGCGTCCTCGAGCTCCTGATCGAGGGCCGGGTTGCTGAGCTCGAGAATCACCGTATCCCGCCTCACCGAGGTTCCCGGCCTGAGCACGATGCGCTCGACGCGTCCCTGCGTCGTGGCCGGAATCCACCGGATGTCTTCCGGCACCAGCGTGCCGAGGCCGTGGACCTGCCGGACCATCGGGCCGCGCTTGACCGTATCGATCCACACCGTGGCGCGCTCGACGCTCGGGGCCGCCGGCTGGAGGCGGGAGAGGCCGAGCGTGATCAGGCCTAGCACCGCGACGCCGACGCCACCGTAGATGGCCCGCCGGATTTTCTTCTGCCGCGCGTTGGACGGCCGTGCGATGTCCATACTCTGCTCTCGTGCTCGTCCGGCTGAAGCCGGACACTACGGGGCTCAGGGCCGCTCGTCTTGGAAAGCCATAGGGACCATATCACCGGTTCCTATTGGAATGCAATACCGGAGACCTCAGTCCGCCTGAAGGCGGACACTACCTCCTCATTTGTGACGTCTCACGTGGGACGTCTCACTTGTAGTGTCCGGCTTCAGCCGGCCCTTGCTCATTCGTATCTGAGTGCCGTCACCGGGTCGAGCCGCGTCGCGCGGCGGGCCGGCCAGTAGCACGCCGCGAGCGAGACGATGGCCAGCAGCAACGCGATCGACGCCAACGTCACGGGATCCCGACTGCCGGTCTGCACGAGAAAGGTCCTGAGCAGGATGCCGACGCCGAACGCGCCCGCCAGCCCGATGGCGAGACCAATCGCCAGCTTGACGATGGCCTGTCGCAGAAACAGCCACAACACCTGATTGGCCTGCGCGCCCAGCGCCATGCGGACGCCAATTTCCTGCGTGCGCTGTGTGACCGAGTACGCGGTCACGGCATACAAGCCGACCGCGGACAGCACGAGCGCGATGAACGCGAAGATGGCGAACATCGAGCCGAACACGCGGTACGGCCATCGCTGCACCGAGAGAGTTCGGTCGAGCGTCTCGATGTTGAAGAGCGGCAGGTCGGCGTCGAGCGCCCGCACTTGCTCTCGAAGCAGCGACGTCGCTGCGGCCCCGTCGCCCTCTGTGCGAACGATGAGCGCCATGCCGCCAATCGGATCGGCGCGGTAGGGCCGGTAGACAATGGGATCGGGGTCCGGATTATCCTGCGGGTTGCGTTGGCGGACGTTCTTCGTGATCCCCACGATCGTCAGCCAGGGAGACGTCGCGGTCGCGCTCGTGTCGTCCGGAATCGTCAGACGGATACGGCGTCCGATCGGATCTTCGTTCCCGAACTGCATCGCCGCCAGCCGTTGGTTGACGATCGCGACATCTTGGCCGGCCGCGCCATCGACTTCGGTGAAGGCGCGGCCACGAATCGGCAGCTCGAAGAGCTCGAAGTATTTGCGGCCGGTGAGGAGGGCGACAATCGTTGGAGGCGTCGCACCGGCTTCAGTCGGCCGTCCCTCGATTGCCAGCAGGCGCGGTCCGCCACCGCCCATCGGCATGGTGTTCGCGAGCGTGACCGAGGGAAGGGAATTGATCGCCGACAGCCGCTCCTCGAGGCGTTGATAGAACGCCAGGCGCGCCTCTGGCGTCGGGTACTTCTGATTGGGCAGCGCGAACCGCATCGTCGTCACGCCGGCGGTCTTGACGCCGAGGTCGAGTCGATACAGCGCCACGAAGCTCCGCATCATGAACGCTGCGCCCGCCAGGAGCACTAGTGTCAGCGCCATTTCCACGACGAGAAGCACGCTCGTCCAACGTCGCGCACGCAGGGCGCCGCCGGCGCCTCGCCCGCCTTCCTTCAGCACCTCGTTGACGTTGGTCTTCGAGATGTGAAGAGCGGGCGCCAGGCCGAACGCGACGGCGGTGGCGAGGCAGATGGCGACCAGGTAGGCGAACACGCGGCCGTCCATCGTGAACTGCATCCAGTATGGCTTCCCGAGTCGCGGGTCGGCCACGGCGGCATCGAACAGGCGCACGCCGACAATCGACAGCGCAAAACCGAGCGCGCCGCCGATGACCGCCAGCAGAAGGCTTTCAATGAGGAGCTGCCGGACGACCTGCCATCGTGTCGCCCCAAGCGACATGCGCACTGAGATCTCTCGCGAGCGGTCGGCGGCGCGCGCGAGCAGCAGGTTGGCGACGTTCGCGCACGCGATGAGCAGCACGAACCCGACCGCGCCCAGTAGCGACAGGAACATCAGCCTGATCTGAGGGCCGTTCACGCGCTGTGAGTACGGGATCACGGTGGGCCGGATGTCTTTGTTCGTGGCGGGGTAGTCGGCGGCCAGGCGCGTGGTGATCGTGCCGAGCTGCTGCCGCGCCTGTTCCAGGCCGGCCCCGGGCGCGAGGCGGGCGATGACGTTCATGAAGCGTTGGTCGCGTTTGGGGTCGAGCAATCCTGGCGACAGCTGGAGCGGCTGCCAGATCTCGGCGTTGTTCGGAAACTGAAACCCTTCGGGCATCACGCCGACGATGGTCGATGGCACGGTGTTGACGCGAATCACTCGGCCCAGAATGCCGGGCTCGCCGCCGTATCGGTTCTTCCACACGCCGTTGCTGAGGAGCACAACCGCGGAGCCCGGGCGGTCGTCCTCGGGCAGGAAATCGCGGCCGAGCACCGGCTTGACGCCGATCAGCCGGAACATGCCGTGCGAGACGAACTGCCCCTGATAGCGTTCGGGCGCGCGCCCTTCGTCGCTGACGTTCATCGTGCCGCCGGTGAACGCGGCGGTTCCCGTGAAGCCGGGCGTCGAGTCCCGCCAATCCTGATAGTCGAGATAGGACACGCCGCGATCGCGATTGCGAACATCCTGTGTCCCGACCGCCATGATGCGGTCCGTGTCCTCGAACGGCAGGCCGCGAATGAGCACGGCGTTCACCAGCGTAAACACCGTGGTGTTCGCGCCAATGCCCAAGGCCAAGGTAATGGCCGCCACGGCCGTGAACCAGCGATCCTTGACCAGCATGCGGACCGCAAAACGGAGATCGGGCAGAAGGTTCATGGATGCACTCTTATTACGGAGGTTCGGGCCCGAAGGTTCGCAGCTTCTATCGGAGAGCGCCTTCCCGGAGCATGGCCGACATCACGCGGCCCCGTTCGTGATCGGACCCGATGCGGCCCGTCGTGTCGAGCAGCGCCTGCCGGGCGGCCGCGTCGATGGGCTGGCTGGCGATGACCTCGAGCAGGACGCGCGCATGCTCGAAGTCCGAGCCGATAGACGCCGTGGCCCGGACGATGCCTGAGACCGCATCAGCGCCGATGTCTTTCCGCTGTGCAAGGTCGCGTAGGACGCGGCCCTTCTCGAAGTCGGACCCAATGCGTGGGGTCGATGCCAGAACGGCTTTCACGGCCACGGGCGTCTGCTGCCTGGCCATCAGGGCCCTCAAGGCACGCGCGTGCTCGAAGTCCGAGCCGATCGCGTTGGCAGCCTCGACGAAGGCGGGCGCCAGCGTCTCGTCGAGCGGCACGGCTTCGACAAACGCGATAAGGACGCGCGCCAGCTCGAAGTCCGAGCCGATCTGGCTGCTCGCCAGCCTGAGCGTGCGTTCCGCCGTCGGGCGGTCGAGTCGCTGTTGTTGGAGAAGGAGCGCGAAGTACCGCGCCTTGATGAAATTGCTGTCGAAGCGCGCGATCTCGTCGAGCACGCCGCTTGGCCCCTGGCTGGCGAGGATCCGAGCGACCCGAGCCTCGGCGCCAAACCCGTTCCGCACGAGGTGCTGGATGGTGTCGGCGATCCATGCGCGCGCCTCGGCGTCGATGGGCCGCTCGACGCCGCCGACGTTGAAGCGGCGGGTCGTCGTGCCGTCTGCGTTTCCGCGCACGGCGTAACGCTGACCGAACAGACTCAACCATCCCTTCGACGAAATCTCGAACGAGCCGTTGGCCGACACGCTCTTGACGTCTTTCTCATCGTCTGTCAGCTCGATGCGACCGCGGGCCTCGATGCGCAGGCGTGTCCACCCGGTGCCTGTACTGAACGTCCAGCTCTGGCGCCCGTTGTCAGCCGCCGGGGGCGCGGGAAGCACGGGAGGTCGAGGTTCCAGGGGTGCTAGAGGTTCTAAAGGTGCGAGAGGTTCTAGGGGGGCTAGAGGTGCTGGAGCAGCGGGGCGGGCGGGCCGTTCGGGTCGGGCCGGCCGATCCTGCGCCGAAAGCGCGATTGACGCCGCACCGATCGCCATCAGGACCGCACATGCCAGATTCTTCATCGCTTCAACTCCCGCTCCGGGTCCGCCTGAAGGCGGACACTACAACTGATAACTTCTCCGTCAGTCCGTAGTGTCCGGCTTCAGCCGGACCAACACACGTGATGAAACAGAGACCCCGGGGCCGGCCGAAAGTTTCAGCTCCCTCGAATCAAATCCCGAACCATGACGCCGGCCGTCGCCGCGATCAGCGCCGCGCTGACGATCAGACCCATCGACAGCGACCCTCCTGTCATTGATGCCGTTGATGGCGTCGTGAGGCCCGGCAGCGTGCGCCACAGCCAGACGAGTAATGCCGCGGCCGCGACCAGACCGACGCCCACCTGCACCTGCTCTCCGACCTCGATCGGCACCGTGGCCTTCTGCTGCGCGTCCCAGCGTCGCAGCAGTTCCGCCTTCCACCAGAGGTATGTCGGGTCCGGCAACGGGCCTTCATCAACTGAAAGCGAGGCCAGCTCCTTCATCCAGGCCGTCACGGCCAGCGTCTCTCTATCTTCTGCTTCGCTGTCGGAGAATCGTTTCCACATCATGGTCATCACCGTTCGTTCTTCGTCCGCCTAAAGGCGGACACTACATATGTCAGCTGATGTCAGCTGTAGTGTCCGGCTTCAGCCGGACCCTTCAGGGCCGCGACCGCCTTCACGCAGCAGTCGCGCCAGTGTGCGACGCGTCCGATGGAGGAGGACGCGGACGCTTCGTTCTCGAAGGCCAAGCGCCGCCGCAATCTCGCGATGGTCGGCGCCTTCGACGTGTGCCAGCCACATCAGCTGGCGCTGCTGCGGGTTGAGCTGCTCGAACACGCGCGCCATGTCGAGGCGCAGCGGAATATCGGGCCCAGGCGCCCCGCGCGTGGCGGCCGATTCGTTCGGCACCCCGCGCTCGCGGCGTCCGCGGCGCCAGTGATCGACGATCAGGCGGCTGGCGACGCGAAACAGAAACGCTCGAAGCTGCTGCGGATCGTCGGTGGCCAGAGGCGACCGCACGAGCCGCAGGTAGGTTTCTTGCACGATGTCGTCGGCGTAGGTCGCGTTCCCCAATACGCGCGCGGCGTAGGCTCGCAAACTGACAGCCGTCCGGCGGTAGAGCAGGTGAAACGCTTGCTCGTCGATCATTGTTTCCGGCGTCCCGGGCATCTCGCCCGTGGACGCCGGCGCCTCAGACTCCCGCCGCCAGACAGTCTGGCTGGCGGCGAGCACATCGTTCAGGAGGACGTCGAGACTCGCCATGCTGCTTCATCGCGACGCGATGTCAGCGCCGCCATGTCCCACGGCATCCCCAGAGCTGCCGCGCCGTCCATTTCGATCGAGCACGCCGAGCGCCCTGGCATCTCGTCTGTGGTTCGCGGAGCGATCCACGCGATAGACCCTGCACTGCCGCTGTCGGCGTTCCGGACGCTGGACGATGTGGTGGCCGAGTCGATGGCGGGTCGGCTGTTTCAAATGAGCCTGGTGTTGTCGTTTGCCGTGGCGGCGATGCTGCTCGCCGGACTCGGCATCTACGGCGTGATGTCGTATACCGTGGCGCAACGCACCAACGAGATCGGGATTCGGCTGGCCCTTGGCGCCCAGCCCGGCTCGGTACGGAGGATGGTGCTGCGGGACGCGCTCCGCCCGGTTGTCGTCGGACTGGCGTTTGGTGTACCGCTCGCCCTCGTGGCCGCTTCGTCACTCCGCTCGTTGTTGTTTGGCGTTGTCCCTCAGGATGCGGCAACCGTCATCGGTGTCTGTCTTGCGCTGACGGCCACGGCATCGTTCGCGGCGTACGTGCCTGCGCGGCGAGCCAGCCGCGTCGATCCGATGGTGGCGTTGAGGCACGAATGACGACGTTGCGCACGCTCGTGTCGCGGACACTGGGACTGTTCGGCAATCGCCGGCGCGAGGCCGAACTGGCTGACGAGATTCAGGCGCATCTCGACCAGCTCGCCGCGGATCACGTCCGCCGCGGCATGTCGCCCGCCGAGGCACGGGCTGCCGCCAGGCGAGAGTTCGGTGGCGTCGATCAAGTCAAGGAGGCCTATCGCGATCAGCGCGGTGTGCCGTTCGTCGACGAGCTCGGACAGGATCTTCGCTACGCCGTGCGCACGCTCACCAAGAGCGGCGGTGCCACGACCGTCGTCGTCCTCACGCTCGCGCTCGCCATCGGCGCGAGCGCGGTGATCTTCAGCACGATTGATGCTGTTCTGCAGAGCCTTCCCATCAGAGATCGCGATCGCATTGTCTACCTGGCATCGACCGATCCCCGAAGCCTGGCGCGGGGCGATATCTCCGCTCCGGACCTGGCGGATTGGTCGGCCCAGAACGCTTCCTTCCAGGAACTCGCCGCCCTCACCTTTGGCTCGCTGAATCTGAGCGACGTGGACGTGCCGATGAGAGTGTCGACCATTCGCGCGTCGGCGAACCTCCTCGCCATGTGGGGCGTGGAACCGGCCTTCGGCCGAACGTTCCGAGCGGACGAGGACCGGCCTGGTGGATCGCACGCGGTGCTGCTGACCAACAAGTTCTGGCAAGCGCAGTTCAAAGGAGATACGGCGATACTCGGCAGGACCATCACGCTCGATCGGGAACCCTACACCGTCGTCGGTGTCCTACCGGCGCTCATGGATGTCGGCGCGCTCAGGCTGATGGACCTCTGGGTGCCCCTGGCGGTCGATCCGGCGCGATCGAAGCGCGACGATCGTGCGCTGTTTGTTTCGGGCCGGCTCAAGCCCGGCGTCAGACTCGATCAAGCGGGAGCCGACATTGAGCGGGTCACTCGCCGACTGGCGACCGAGTACCCGAACACCAATGCGGAGACTGGAGTTGTTGCCCTGCCGGCCATTGAGATGTTCGGTCTGGGGAGCACTCGCTTCATGGTGGCTCTCATGGGCGGCGTCGCGGCCGTTCTGCTGCTCGTCGCCTGCGCCAATGTCGGCAACGTGGTGTTGGCACGTGCGACGTCGCGGCAGCGCGAGCTCGCCCTGCGCGCCGCGCTTGGCGCGAGTCGGTTCAGACTGGTCAGACAACTCATGGTCGAAAGTCTCGTCTGCTCGTCTCTGGCCAGCGTCGCTGGCATTGTCCTCGCCGCCTGGGGCGTGGCGCTCATTCGAACGGTTGCCGGAAGCGACGCCGTGCTGTACGCCGACATGACCATCAACGGGCGAGTGCTGGCCTTCGCCGTGTTCCTGGGGCTCGTGACGCCGTTCGTCTTTGCCTTGCTGCCGGCGGCCAGATCGTCGGGTCTCGAGGCTCGCGAAGGGCTCACCGACCACGGCCGGCTCGTCACCGAGGGACATCGTGGTCATCGTCTTCGTGGCGTGCTGGTCGCCTGCCAGGTCGCGCTGGCCTTGATGCTCCTCGTCGAGATTGGCCTGCTTGTTCAAACGGCGGCCGCGTTTCGAAACAAAGAGCAGGGTTTCGACCCGCGGAACGTGTTGACGCTGCACATCGACCTTCCGCTTTCTCGATACACCGAAACGCGCCAGATTCGCGGCTTCTTCGGTCAAGTCCTCGCTCGCATCGAGCAACTACCCGGCGTGAGATCGGTCGGCGCGATCAGCCGTTTGCCCATTGCCGACCGCGAAGTGACCGTGAGGTTCAACATCGAAGGACAGCCGTCGCTTGCGCCGAACGAGCAGCCCTCGGCGGCACGCGCCGTCGTCAGCCCCGGTTATCGGAAGACGATGGAAATTCCGTTGATCGAGGGACGGGATCTGGCAGCGACTGATTCGGGCGTTGTGCCACCAGCGGCGCTAATCAATCAGGTGATGGCCCGCCGCCACTGGCCGAACGGCGATGCCATCGGCAAGCGGATCCGATTCGATTCACTGGACTCGAAATGGATCGAGATCGTCGGCGTCGTGGGGAATGTCAGGAACTCGGACGTGGACGCGCTGCCACAGGCGCAGGTCTACGTGCCGAGCTCCCAATTCCCTGAGTCGTCAATGGCGGTGGTCGTGCGAAGCGAAGGATCTCGGCCGTTTGACTTGACCCCAGCTGTCCGAAGACTGGTGTCGGGCCTCGACAAGGATCAGCCCATCTACGACGTCTCGACGATGGAGCAGGTCCTTTTCGACGACTTGGGCGGGTTGTACATCCTCGTGGGGATTTTGGGAGGCGTTGCGCTGATGGTGGTGGGCCTGGCTGCATCCGGGATTTACGGCGTCATTTCGTATGCGGTCGCCCAACGCACACGCGAGCTTGGCATTCGGATGGCGCTCGGTGCCGAGCCCCGCAGACTCTTGCGGACCGTGCTCGCCCAGAGCCTGGTACCTGTCTGCATTGGTGGGCTCTTGGGACTGGCAGGTGGCGTCGCCCTGGTGCGTTTGACGTCGGGTGCGCTCAGCCAGGTGTTGGTCCCAACCGGTTCAGCCACCTACGTCGTCGTCACCGTATTCCTGACGCTCGTCGCGCTTGTCGCGAGCTATCTGCCGGCGCGGCGCGTGCTTCGCGTCGATCCGATGGTCGCGCTGAGACACGAATGACGAATGTTTGGTGCGAAGAGTGCGACGAGTGCGAACGTGCGGGGGTGCGGACGTGCGAGGGTGCGGGCGTGCGAACGTGCGAAAGGTGGGAGTGCGTAGTGTCCGGCTTCAGCCGGACGTGAGGTTCGGAGTCAGCGCATGACGAAGCTGCGAATCCTGTTGTCGCGCGTGCTGGCGCTGTTCACGAAGCGCCGACGTGATGCCGAGCTGGGCGACGAGATCCAGGCCCATCTCAATCTGCTCACTGAGGAGCACGTGCGCCGCGGGATGTCACGGAGTGAGGCGCGGTCTGCCGCTCATCGCGAGTTCGGCGGTATCGATCAGGTGAAGGAGACCTATCGCGACCAGCGTGGGTTTCCGATCGTCGATTCACTGGTTCAGGATCTACGGTTCGCGGTCCGCCGGCTGCTGAAGAGCCCCAGATTCACTGCGGTCGCAGTCCTGACCCTGGCGCTCGGTATCGGCGCCAACACGGCAATCTTCGGTGTGATGAATGCGGTACTCCTGAAGCCGCTGCCGTACCGTGATCCCGGGTCGCTCGTCCTCATCGAACCGACGCCGATCGCTCCGAGTCCCCCCTGGGTGACTTCCGCATGGCGCGCGCGCGGAGCCTGAGCGATTGCGCTGGATTCAACGGTCCAAGGGCGGCAACGCTTGTAGACGTCGGCGAGTCCGATCAGGTCGATTCGGCGAATGTCACGTGGAACTTCCTCTCGTTTCTTGGCGTGCCCTCGGCAGCAGGACGGGACTTCACCGAAGCCGACGCCTCGGCGGGGGCACCCACTGTTGTCGTGTTGACCTACGATCTCTGGATGCGCCGCTTTGGCGGCGGTCGCGACGTTCTCGGCAGGACGGTCACACTGAGCGGTGAGCCGGTGACGGTCGTGGGCATTACCGGTTGCGGATTCCGGTTCCCTGCTGTTGACGCGTTGCCGGCGAGTGGTCTTCCGATCGACACGCAGCCGGACGTCATCCGCGTGGGGGGCGCCGACATGTCTTAAACGTGATCGGTCGGCTCGCCCGCGGTGCGACGCCGGCATCTGCCGCCGCCGAACTTCTGGGCATCTTCAAACGAGAAGGCGAAAGCCAATTCAGGCAGAGCCTTCTCGACCGCCTGCAGGTCGGCGTGGTGCCACTGCATGACCGGCTTGTCGGCGTTCGGCAGCGGTTGTGGCTTCTTCTGGCCGCCGCGGGCTTCGTCCTGCTGGTGGCCTGCGCGAACGTTGCGAATCTCCTGCTGGCCCGTGCAGCCACACGTCAACGGGAGTTGGCCGTTCGAATGGCCCTCGGTGCACGGACGGGTAGGCTGGTGGGTCTCGTCGTGAGCGAGAGCGTTCTGCTCGCGCTTATCGGCTCTACCGTGGCACTTCTGCTCGCGTTGTGGACGAACGGAATGGCCCGTGCGATGCTCGCGGACGCGCGTTCGTGTCGACGCGTGTCGTTGCGTTGGTACTCTACGGCGTCAGCCCGCTGGATCCAGCAACCTTCGCTGCAGCGGCACTGATGCTAGTCAGTGCTGCAGTCGCGGCAAGCTACCTCCCGGCACGCCGCGCGACGTGCGTCGATCTGATGGTCGCGCTGCGACACGAATGAGGTGCTAGGTGCGTCGGTTCTTGGGTTCTTAGGCGCTGACGTGCCGTACGTGTGTCAGTGGGTCTGGCGGCGCCGTTCCTGACGACGTCCCAGCCAGTCGAGGAGCAGGAGCACAGTGCCGAAGAGAACCATGCCGCCGAACATGATGTAGTAGAACGTCACGGCCTATCCTCCTGCCTGGCAAATGCGATCGCGAGAGAGAAAAGCACTGCCCATGTGCTGATTCCCAACAGCGCTAACGCTAGGGAGTAGTTGCGCTCCGATAGAGCCTGCCCGAATACCAGAGCGCCCGCCGCGACGTTTGCGGCATCGCGGAAAGTTTCAACCACCACCACCCGTTGAGCAGGTTTCAATTTTAGCATCGTCGTCGACTCTGCTTTGTTGCAGTTTCTGCAACTTTCGGCCTGTTTTGAGTGCCCCTTCAGGGGCCTTAGCAACAGGCGTACCTTGAGAGTCGCGGACGAGCAGAGGCAGTAGTGTCCGCCTTCATCCCTCCCGACGAGCTCGGGATGCCCTGAGCCGTGTCGAAGGGCAGGCGGATCGTTTAGGAATTACGCTCGCGATCGAGCAGGGACTTCTTGCGCTGCGGGCCCCAGCGATAGTTTCCGACACCGCCTGCCTCGGGTACGGCGCGATGGCAGGGAATCACAACCGCAACTGGATTCTTCGCGCACGCATGTCCCACGGCACGAGCGGCGCGCGGGCGGCCGATCGCGCGGGCGATCGCTGAATACGTGCGCGTCTCGCCGCGCGGAATTTCGGCGAGCGCCTTCCAGACCTGCCACTGAAACGCCGTCGCCTGAATGTCGATCGGCAGGTCGAGCCGTGGTCGGCGGCCAGCGACGTAGGCGACGACGGCGCTCGTCCAGCGTCGGAGCGCCCCGTCATCACGATTGAGCGTCGCCTGTGGATATTCGTCCACGAGCGCGCGCTGTAGTGCCCCGTCCGACGTACCCATCGCAACAGAGCAGATGCCCCTGGAGGTGGCTCCGACGAGCAATCGACCCAGGCTCGATTCGACAATCGCGTAGCGAATCTCCAGGCCGGCGCCGCCGTTTTGATAGATTGTCGGCCGCATGCCGAGCCTGGGAACCGCCCGCTCGTAAAACCGCCCGCTGGATCCGTAGCCGGCCTCGAGCACGGCATCGGTCACGGCGCCGGTCTCTCGCAGCCGCCGCTTCACCCGGCGGAGGCGGCACGCCTCGGCGTACTCGCGCGGCGTCACGCCGACGAAGCGCTTGAACGTCCGCTGAAAGTGATAGGGGCTGCCGCCGAAGCGCCGCGCCAGCGTGCCGAGCGCAGGATGGCCGTCCACCTTCGCGAGATACGCGCAGGCGTGCTTGATCCGGTCGATCCAGGGGTCGGTCGTCGCCGAGAGCATGCAGACACTATGACGCGACGGGCTGTGCGGTTGCTATCCGATTCTTGCGCGTGTCACGGTCCGGCTGAAGCCGGACACTACGACTGATAGGGATGGTCCGGCTGAAGCCGGACACTACGTACGACAGCGTGCGGAATCGTTCCAGGATCGTAGTGTCCGGCTTCAGCCGGACCGTGTTCGTGTCCGTCGTAGTGTCCGTCGTAGTGTCCGGCTTTAGCCGGACGACGCGGCGATCCTAGCGTTACAATGCGCCCGTGGGTCTGCTGCTCAAGCAGCTCTTCGGGCTTCTGAAGCTCCTGAACTCGGAGACGGGTCACAACCAGATTGCAGCCGGCGTAGCCGCCGGCTTCGTGCTCGGGATGAGCCCGATATTGAGCCTGCAGAGTCTCCTGATCTTCATCTGTCTGTTCCTGTTTCGCGTTCAAATCGGCGCGGCCTTTGTCTCCGCGTTGTTCCTTTCGTTCGTGGCGTACCTGCTCGACCCGGTCTTCGACCGCGTCGGCGGCGCGATCCTCGAGATGTCAGGGCTCAGGCCGCTCTTCACCACGCTCTACAACATGCCGCTGATGCCCTGGACCCGCTTCAACAACTCCGTCGTCATGGGCGCCGGCGTGGTGGCCATCGTGCTCAGTCCCGCGATCTTCCTCGTCACGCGTGCGCTCGTCTTGAAGTACCGCGTGGCCGTCGTGGCTCGCCTCCGAGAAACCAAACTCTGGAAAACGGTGCAGGCCACAGCCGTCTACAACTGGTCCTACTCGTATGACAGACTCTTCGATAAGCCCGTCACACGGAAGGCCAAGGGTCCTCTCCGCACCGGCGTCGTCGTGCCGACGATCATCGTGCTGGCGCTCGCCGGGGCGTACTTCAAGTTCTTCTTCGACGGGACTCTGCGCCGGACGCTCGAGTACGTGGGCACGCAGGCGAACGGCGCCGAGGTCAACATCGGGTCTCTTCGCACCAACGTTCTGGCGCCATCGATCGAGATACGCCGCATCCAGGTCACCGACAAGGACACCCCAACCCTGAACCTCGTGTCTGTCGATTCGATCACGCTCAGGATGCTGTGGGACGCGCTCCTGAGATCGAAGGTCGTGGTGGACGAGGCGAGCGTCCTCGGCATCGAGGCGTACACGCCGCGCCGCCAGCCAGGTTACGTCGTGCCGCCCTCGCCGCCCGCGCAGGGTCCCTCCGAGATTGAACGAGTGGAGCAGGAGGTCGTTGTCCAGACCCGGAAGCAGGCGAGCGGCAACGTGCTGGGCGACGCGGCTGCGATGTTGAGCGGCGTGGATTTCACCGAACAGCTCAAGAGTCTCCAAGCAAACCTCAAGACCGACGCGCGCATCAAAGAACTCCAGACGGAACTGCAGAGCAAGAAGACGGCGTGGGCACAGCGGGCGAAGGCCCTGCCCCAGCCAGCGGATGTAGACGGTTATCGCAACCGCATCAGGGCGCTCACGTTCAATCCGAGAAACCCGGTGGAGCTGGCGAGAAGCGTCGGCGAGGCGAACCGCATCATCGGCGAGATTGGCGACAAGGTGAAGCTTGTCGATCAAGCAACCTCTGAGGTCAAAGCCGACATCGACAAGTACTCGCGCGACGTCGCGGCCCTCGACAACCTGGTGCAGGAAGACATCGCGGGCCTGCAGTCACGGCTCGGATTGCCCGACATCGACGCGCGGGCCTTCTCGCAAAGCCTCTTCATGAACATGGTGGAACGGCGTCTGGTCGGCGTCCGCAAGTATGTCGCGCTGGCGCGCCAATACATGCCTGCCGGTGGCGAAGCGGACGGCGACTCGCTCGTGCCGCCCAGGCGCGGAGATGGACGTACTTACCGGTTTCCCGTCACCACGAGCTACCCGCAGTTCTGGCTCAAGCATGCCGCCCTCACCTCTCAGCTCACCGCGCTGGCCGAATACAGCGGCAACGTCAAAGGCGAGCTGATAAACGTCAGCTCGGATCCGGCGCTCACCGGCCGGCCCACTCAGCTGCTGCTCCAGAGCGATTTCCCCAAGCAGAGCATCAGCGGCCTCGACGCCCGCATCGTCGTCGACCATACCAAGGAGCAGCCGCGTGAATCGCTGGCCGTGAAGGTGGCGAGCTTCCCGGTGTCCGACCTGAAGCTTGCGGACACTCAGCAAGTGCGTTTAGGTCTGCAGCAGGCTCGCGGGTCGGCCACCCTGGACGCGGCTCTCGCCAACGAGGAAATCACTGTCGAGCTGACGTCGCGGTTCCAGCAGATCAAGTTCAATCTTGAGGTCGGCAACGCGCTCGCCCGCGAGATTCTGGACGGCGTGCTCAAGCGCATTTCGAGCGTGAACATGAGCGCCGCCGTCAAGGGCTCGTTTAGCGACTTCGACGTGCGCATCAGCTCCAACCTCGGCGACCAGCTGGCTGCCGGCTTCGCGCGGCAGCTGCGGGCGAAAGTGGATGAAGCCAAGGCTCAGGTGCGCAAGCTGGTTGACGATCGGCTTGCAGGCGCGCGCGCCGCACTCAAGAGCGAGCTCGACACCGTTGCAGGCAGTCTGACCGAAGGTCTCGACGCCGGGAAAGCCGAGCTCGGCCAGGTGCTCCAAGAGGCGCAGAATCAGGTCAAGGCCGCACAAAGCCAGAGCGCTCCGCTCAATCGAATTCTTGGCAGATGAGACGGCCGCGCCCGTGGGTGAACTGGTTCAGGGCGCCGGCTGAGGCTCGCGGGCTTGCTCGACCATGGTGTTGATCTTGACGATGTTGCCGTCGCGCAGAGGGCAGGTGCTGTCGGTGGCCACACACTGCGCCAGCGTCATGCCGCACCCACATGTGCAGCGCGCTCGATTCGCGGCTTCGAGGGCGGTTCTCTTCTCGCTTCGGCTCAACGACGAGAAGTCGACCACCGCGATGTCGGCCTCGCCGTAAGCCACGTAGGACATCTGGGACAGGCCGTACACGACGAGCGCGCCCACGGCCAGCGCGCCCATCCATTTCACGAGCTTCAGTCGCCGGGCGGCCTGTCTGCGTTCCTGATTGCCTTTGAGAGCCTTCTTCACCTCGCCAGTATAGGTGCTTGGGTGCTTGAGATTAAGCACCATATAATGTGCAACCTATGGCAAGCATCCGGCTTCGGCCCATTCACCCGTCCGCCAAGAACCCCGAGATTCCTCTCGCCCGGGGCGAGTCGAAGGTCGTCGGCCGGTCCGATCAGGCCGATGTCATCGTCGACGAGCCCAGCCTGTCGCGCCGTCACGCGCAGATTAACGTCACGCCTGAAGGCGTCGTGACGGTCGAGGATCTCGGCAGCACGAACCATACATTCATCAACGACGTCCAGCGCAAGCGCGGGTCGCTGTCCTCAGGCGACCGCGTGCGGTTCGGATCGGTCGAATACGAGCTCGAAAAAGACGTGGCCCCGAGCGAGTCAGCCGACGCCACCGTCCTGCTGCAGACAACCAGCAGGATTGGCGTCACGCGAACCTTGCTCGTCGCCGACGACAGCGCCACGATTCGGAATTTTGTCGAGCTGGCGTTTGCGGCGGAGAACATCACCGTCGTGGGCGTGGGCAACGGCGACCAGGCGATCGATCGCATCAAGTCGGACCTTCCCGACATCGTGCTGGCTGACGTCGACATGCCCGGCAAGACTGGGTACGAGGTGGTCCGGTACGTCAGGCAGACGCCACGGCTGGCGCACATTCCCATCGTGTTGCTCACCGACGCCTCTGAGGCGGATCAGGCCAAGGCGGCCGAGGCCGGCAGCGACGGCGTGCTCGGCAAGCCGCTCGATCCGCAGGCCGTGATCGCGCGCGTCAAGGAGCTGATGGCCAGGCCGCGGCGCGCCCAGGCGCCGGTGGCGGCGAGTCCGGCGCCCCCCGTACCGCCCGCTCCTCCGCCAGCACCGCCCGCTCCTCCGCCCGAGCCGGCCGTGATGAAGACGCGGGCCGTGCCGGCGATGAGCGCTTCCGCGCCACCGCCGCCGGTCGCGGCCGCGCCCGGCGCGCCGCCGCCGATCGAACAGCGGGCCACCCCCGTGCCGCAGCCGATTGAACTTTCGCCGGCCCCCAAGCCGCAGCCGGTCGCCGAGGCTCCCGCCAAGCCGCCGGCGGCACCAAAGCCGACGCTGCCGCCGGCGCTGGCCGATGTGTTTGCGGCGCTTGTGGCGGCGACACCCTACGAACCGGCCGTCCCAACGATTCGGGATCCTCCAGCCGCGGCGAGGCCCGACGGGCTGGCCGTCACCGACGCTCTCGTCAACGAGGTGATGCGCCGCGTCGTCGAACAGCTCTCGAGTCGCATCGCGCGCGAGACCGGTCCTGGCATCGTGTCGGAAATCGCCGAGCGCCTCGTGCGCGAAGAGATCGCACGGACCAAATCCGCCAGGTAAGGCGCGCGTTCGCGCGGGGGCACCCTCGCACTTCTCGCACCCCGCGCCTTCGCACCGTCGCACCGTGCTCGAGTGCTTGACACCCGCACCCCTGCTACGTATCCTTCCATCGACAAACGATGGGAACGACCGAAGTCCCTGATCTTCTCCCGGGCACGCTCGAGCTGCTGATCCTCAAGACGCTCGCCGCCGGCCCGATGCACGGCTACGGGATCGCGCAGCATCTCCAGCAGGTGTCGGACGAAGTCCTGCAGGTGGGCGAGAGCTCGCTCTATCCGGCGCTCCAACGGCTGCTGCTCAAGGGTTGGGTCAGGGCAGCCTGGGGCGCGTCGGAGAACAACCGCCGCGCCCGTTACTACACGCTCACCCCGTCCGGCCGCAAGCAGCTGACGGTCGAGCGCAAAGAGTTCGACCGCCTCATCTTCGCTATTCACAAAGTCCTCAACACTGCATAGGGAGCCGCGATGCAACAGCTCCTTCGACGCGCGTGGCATCTCATCCGTCGTGGCCGGCTCGAGGCCGACCTGGCCGAAGAGATCGAATTCCATCGAGCCATGAAACAGCGCGAGATGGAAGAGCGCGGGTTGGCGCCCGTCGAGGCGGTGCTCGCCACCCGCCGCGCGCTCGGGAGTGTGGCCTTGGCCGAGGATCGGGCCCGTGACGTGTGGCAGCCTCGCTGGCTGCGGGGTCTCGGTCAGGACTTCCGTCTCGCCGTTCGCAGCCTGTTCGCGGCCCGGATGGTGTCGGTCGTCGCCGTGGCGTCGCTCGCACTCGGCATCGGCGCCAATACCGCGATCTTTTCGCTGGTCAACAGCCTGTTGCTGCGGGCGCTGCCGGTTCAGGATCCGGACCGGCTCGCCATTCTGGTCGACACCGGCCAGGTGCCGCCGTCATGGACCAACCCGATCTGGGAGCGGCTGCGCGAGCGACAGCAGCTCTTCGATGGGGCGTTCGCGTGGGCGTCGGACCAATTCAATCTCGCGCAGGGCGGCGAAGCGCAGCTGGTCAACGGCATCTGGGCGAGCGGCGGCTTCTTCGACGTCCTCAAGGTGCGCGCCAGCCTCGGCCGCACGTTCAACCCGTCCGACGACCAGCGCGGCGGAGGACCGGACGGACCGGTGGCGATCATCGGTCATGCCTTCTGGCTTCGTCATTTTGGCGGCTCACCGGACGTCATCGGCCGCTCCTTCAGACTCGGTACCGTTCGAACGGCGCTTGTCGCCGGCCGAGATATCGACGAGCGCGATCAGCAGAACACGTCGCGCGTGGCTCTAGTGAACGAGGCATTTTCACGGATGTTCCTTGGCGGAACCAATCCGGTCGGTCGGAGCATCGAGCTTGCCACTCCGGCGGCGCCGCCCTTCGAGATCGTCGGGCTGGTCCGGAATGCCGTCTACCGATCGCTACGCGATCCGGCGCCACCGACGTTGTATCTGCCGGCGACGCAGCGGCCGGCGGCGCGCCCGGCCGTGGCCCTGAGCGTGCTGACGGCGACCGGGTCGCCGGCGGTGCTTTCGCGCAGCTTGGCCGCTGCCATCGAGCGCGTCGATCCCGATCTGGTCCTGCAGTTCAGATCCCTCGATGAACAGGTCGACGCCTCCCTCACACAAGAGCGCATCGTCGCCCTCCTCTCGGGCTTTTTCGGCGGGCTGGCGTTGATTCTCGCGGCGCTCGGGTTGTACGGCGTCACCTCGTATTCGGTGAGTCGGCGGCGGTCTGAGATCGGCATCCGCATGGCGCTTGGAGCGGCGCCCGGCAGCGTGATGCGGCTGGTGCTCTCGCGGGTGTTCGTCCTCGTCGGAGCGGGCGTCGTGATTGGCGGCGCGGTGAGTCTGTGGGCGTCGCGCTACGTTGCGTCACTTCTCTTTGGTCTCGAGCCGCGCGATCCGGCGACGCTCGTCGGCGCGACGGCGGTGCTGGCCACGGTGGGTGCGCTGGCCGCCTGGCTGCCCGCCAGGCGCGCATCGCGGATCGATCCAGCGGCGGTCCTGAGAAACGAATAGAGATGGAATTCCATCGGGCGATGAAGGAGCAGGAGCTGGAGCAGCGAGGCGTCGAGCCGCGCGAGGTCAGGTTTGCCGCTCGCCGCGCACTGGGAAGCGTCGCCCTGGCACAGGATTCCTCACGCGACGTCTGGCTGCCACGCTGGCTGCAGGGCATCGGACAGGATCTGCGACTGGCGGTTCGATCGCTCCGGGCGACGCCGACCGTGACGGCCGTGGCCGTGCTGTCGCTCGCACTCGGCATCGGCGCCAACACCGCGATCTTCTCGCTCGTCAACAGCTTGTTGCTCCACGCGCTAACGGTGAAAGACCCGGGCGGGCTCGTACTCGTCACGAACACGGCTCCCGGCATTCGGGCCTGGAGTTATCCCGTCTGGGATCGAATCCGGCAGCAGCCGCAGCTCTTCGACCGTCCCATCGCGTGGTCCCCCAATGGGTTCAATCTCACGCCGGAGGCCCAGGCGACGCGGGTCGCTTCGCCTTCGCCATTGCGTCCGCGTTGCACCGCGAGTACCGCGACACCCATGCGACGGTCAAGACGGTCGCGGCCCTAACCGGGGCTAATGATCGGGCGTTCAAGAATTGGTTTGCGGCCAACAACGGGCCCAGCGGCGAATTTGTGGTGGCTCTCTGCCGCCATTCCGAGGAGGTCCTGCACACGTTCTTGTTGCTGGCTGGGAGGGAAGAGCAGATCAAGGCGAAACGGGTCGTGGATGCCAAGAACAAGCTCCGAGAGATTCTTGGTCTGCTTGATGAGCTTCAGGGGTAGACGCCTTGCTCGGCTGCCTCACCCCTTTGGTGGCTGGGTTGGTCCGACGGTGACCGTCTCGTCGGCAAGGCGTTGCGCTCCAATCTCATCGAGTCTAGCTTGCCATGCCTCCTGACTTACTTGGTACACGAATGTATTGCGCGCGAGAACAACGGAGTCGTCGAGTCTGTCAAGATGCGAGTACGGTTGCATGTGTGGGCGGAACATTCGAAAGAACGTAGCATCGGTGCTTAGATAGTTGTCGAGATCTTCGAGGGTTGGCTGGTCGCTGGTCCTGAGGCGATATCTCATCAGGCGCACCTCGTTGTTCTCGTTGCGCATGCCCATATGGACGGTCGCGTCACCGAGGGTGAGCGACAGAGACGCATGATCGCGCACGGGCACTCCCCTGATCGCGAGGCCCGAGAAGACCCGGTGCGAGCACAAAACACAGGGCTTGAGTCGCACGTGTGAGGCGACCGCGCGATCGGTACCAGGAAACCATCCCGCGAGGTAGTCTACAAGCCGCTCTCGGAGGATTTCACACGCCACCTCAAGCTGTGCTACGCCCTTCTGAATGTCTCCCCAGAGATCGCGCATCTCGTGCGCCCCCGTGGGCGTCACGGAGTGCTTGCACTCGAACAAGTACAATGTCTCGGCTGCCAACGCCACGATGTCAACGTCTGTCCTCTGCGTGCCCTGCTTAACGGGGGCGTTCGTCCTTATCTTCGGCACGAGCGAGCGTAAATTCTCCGCTGCAATCGTCACGAACGCCTCAGCGTTCGTCGCAAATCTTATCTGATGAGACCGCTGCACATTCGGGATGATGTTCGCGACAGCGACAAGCGACGATGCGTGTACCACTTCGCGGCGAGTCGTCTTGACCTCATCTCCTATCTGCATTGTGCTCTCGTTGACGACGAGGAACGGCCTATACTGAACGTCGACGTGCCCGGGCGATCTCACGTCTAGGTACATCAGATCGAGAAATGCTCTGACTTGTTCGGTTCCGAGTCCGAAGGCGGTCAAGAGTTCGACGTGCTTCTCGTGACTGGCCACGCGAATTAGGGAATTACTCAACAAGGTCGCGTCGTCCTGGTGTCTCTTCAGCAGCGCGATGTCCAGAACATTCAGAAAGCGCAAGACGCGCCATGCACGGTGGAATGTCTGCAGGTCCAAGTGCTCGACGAGTGTCCATGCCTCGCCGTCAGCGAAACGCATTGGCAACTCCAACTCTTGCGTCAATCGCTCCTCCATCAGCACGTCTTCGTAGAATTTGAATTGTCCCAGTTGCTCGAAGATCGACGGCAGCAGCGGGAGCAGCAGACGCAGACGCCGATAAGGCGTTTCCGCGTCCTTTATCTCGACCATTTTGTCTGCGAATGAGGCGACCATCGACTCCACGGCCGTTAGAATTGAGAAGAGAGCCCTATCGTCTCCGCGAGCAACGTGAAGTTGAGATGAGCTTCCACCGATTTCACCGCGAACGAAGCCAAGTCGCAGGGCATATTCGACTTCGTCCGTTGGCGGTCGCAAACAAAACACCGATGTCCTCCCACTGCGGACGTTCACAAGGCTGTAACCGATGGAGCCGATCAGCTTCTGCACCTCGGCGAGTTTGGATACGACCCGTCCGTAGTTCAGAAGCTGTATGAACTCCGGCTGAACGTCCAGACCGGCCATCGGGAACGTAATATCCATTGACTCCAATGGCCGGTGTTCATTCGCCAGAGCCACTATTGTTGAGACCGCGTCCGCGACCTCCTCCGGCGTACTGAAGTCACGAAGAACAGGCTCGTACTCCACGCCGCCCTTGAAGTCGAAGTAGTGACGCAGGAACGCCAGGTTGACGATTGCGAACAGCGTTTTCCCGTACTTGAAGGGACGTTGTCGCAGCACAGTGTCTGCGACGGGAAAGCTCTCTAGCGCGGCTGCTCTGAGGCGATGCAGCTCTCGATAAGTGTCGACTCGCTCCCGCAGCCTGTCGAACAGCGGGTCAGGGGTTGCTAGGAGCCGTGTACTCAACTCCCCAAGCGCCGACGCGAATCTGTAGTCGGGGCTAGCCAACACCAACACTCTTTCGCTATCGAGCCGCGCAATGAGGTCCGTGCCAAATACGCAGACTCCCACCACGAGAGTCCCACACATCTGGCCGAATTGACCACGGTCTCTATGCTCTTTTGCGCGTGCGATGAATGTCTTGATACCTCGTCGTATCTTGCCTGCACCTTGCGGCCGAAAGGCGTGGCATTCGTCCTTTGCGCGTGACGGCGACAGCTCCCCCCGAGCAATGCGCTTGATCAGTGAACTCGGGACAACCAGTTCGTCACTTGACATCGAAGGGACCTTGCGTCATGCGATTAGGTTAGCTGGCATTCATTCGCGAATGACCTGGCAAGGATGCCCACCAGCCTCAGGACCGGGGCTTCGCCCGCACACGCCGAACCAGCCCCTCCGGGAGCATGTAGGACCAGCGCTGACAGGCCCCGTCGGTCCAATTCGTGGCTTCTACGCCGCGCCAAGCGTGGGCGCGGGTAGAATGGCCGCCTCTCATTTATGAAACTCGAAGACCTCCGGCCGAGTGCCGCCGTCCGCGGGATCCTGCCGGATGCTTTGGTCACGGTTGTCAGCGTCCAGTGGTTCGGGTCCGAGGCGCTTGAACTCACGTACAAGACGCCCGCCGGTAGAGTGGCGAACGAACTGCTCTATCGCCACGACGAGCCCCGGCTAGAAGTCGTTGAACAGGGCCGGCCGTGGAGTTTCGACGGCGACGGCGGCCTGTTCCGGCTCGTCTCCGAGGCGCAGCGCATTCGCCTTGCCCACCTCTTCGACCCCGTGCTGGCCGTCCACACCTCCATCGTCGAACCGTTGCCCCATCAAATCACGGCGGTGTACGAGGCGATGCTGCCTCGGCAACGTCGCGGTCGTTGCGAATGGCGGCGCTGATCAGGCGGGAACCCGGTGTAGAAGCAGATGCATCGATGAGCTCAGTCTTACGCGTTACCAAAGCCTTCGCACGCGTCAGCGCCGACGACGAGAAGGCCACGAACCCTGGCGACGTGCTGCGCGAGCTGTTCAAAGAGTACGGCCCATGCTTGATCCTGATCGACGAGTGGGTGGCCTACGCGCGCCAGCTCCACGACCAGAGCGATCTGCCGGCCGGCGGCTTCGAGACCCAGTTCACGTTCGCTCAGGCGCTCACCGAGTCGGCCAAGCTGGCAGGCAACTGCCTGCTCGTGATCTCGCTGCCCGCGTCGGATACGCAGGGTTCGCCGCATACGCAGGCCGACGACGTGGAGGTGGGTGGCATTCGTGGACGGGAGGCGCTCGACCGCCTTCGCAACGTCGTGGGGCGAGTGGAATCGTCGTGGCGGCCGGCGACGGCCGAGGAAGGTTTCGAGATCGTGCGGCGGCGGATCTTCGAGCCGCTCGCCGGGCCGGACGCCTTCAAACAGCGCGACGTGACTGCGCGCGCTTTTGCCGACCTCTATCACGCGCAGAGCGCTGAGTTCCCGCCCGAGTGCAAGGGCGGCGACTACGAAAAGCGCATCCAGGCGGCGTACCCGATCCACCCGGAGATTTTTGACCGGCTTTACAGCGACTGGTCGACGCTCGTGAAGTTCCAGCGCACGCGCGGTGTGCTGCGCCTGATGGCCGCCGTGATCCATAGCCTGTGGGAGAAGGGTGACCGCAACCCCTTGATCCTGCCGTCCACGGTGCCGATCGACGATGCGCGCGTGCAGTCCGAGCTGACGCGCTACCTCTCCGACAACTGGGCGCCCATTATCGAGAAGGACGTGGACGGACCCAACTCGCTGCCCTTGAAGATCGATGCCGAGCAGCCCAACCTCGGCAAGCTGCACGCCACGCGGCGTGTGGCCCGCACCATCTACCTCGGTTCGGCGCCCACGACAGCCGCCGCGCATCGCGGGATCGAGGATCGCCGGGTGAAGCTCGGCTGCGTGATGCCGGGCGAGTCGCCGGCCGTGTTCGGCGATGCGCTGCGGCGGCTGGCTTCTGAGGCGACCTACCTCTATCAGGATGGTCCGCGCTTCTGGTATGCCACCCAGCCGACGGTCATCCAACTGGCTAAAGACCGCGCTGAGCAGCTCAACCGCGATCCCGACAAGGTGGCAAAGGAGCTGGACGATCGTCTGCGCGCCGACCTACGGAAGACCGGCGACTTCTCGCGCATCCACCCGCTGCCACGTTCGGGCGCCGACGTCCCCGACGACCTCGACGCGCGACTGGTCGTGTTGCCCGCGGAGCAGTCGTATAGCAAGGAGCCCGGGAGCGCGGCCGAGACGGCGGCGCGGACCATTCTCGAGTCGCGAGGCAACACCCCGCGCCTCTACCGCAACACGCTGGTCTTCCTCGCCGCGGACAAGGTGCGCTTGCAGGACCTGGACGAGGCCGTGCGCAGGTTCTTGGCGTGGGAGTCGATCCTCGCGGAGCAGGTGCCGCTAAATCTGGATCCGCATCAGGTGCGGCAAGCCGAGACCCAGAAGCAGGCTGCCGACGGCGCGGTGACTGCTCGATTGCCGGAGACCTATCAGTGGCTGCTGGTGCCGGGGCAGGCCAACCCGCAGGCGCCGATCACTTGGCAGGCGATCCGGTTGTCCGCCGGCGATGCACTGGCCCCGCGGGCGAGCAAAAGGCTCCGGAGCGACGAGTCGCTGGTGACCTCCCTCGGCTCAACGATCCTGCGCAAGCACCTGGACGACGTGCCGCTGTGGCGGGGCGATCACGTCGCCGTGAAGCAGCTCGTCGAGGACTTCGCGCGCTACCTCTATCTGCCCAGGCTCGCCGGGCCCGAGGTGCTGGTGCAGGCGATCCGCGACGGCGTCGCACTCCTGACCTGGCAGTCCGAGACATTTGCGTACGCCGAGAGCCACGACGAGGGCGCCGCGCGGTACCGCGGACTGCGTGGAGGCCAGGTGGTGTCGCTGTCCGCCGAGAGTGCGGGGCTGCTGGTGAAGCCCGATCTGGCGCAGCGGCAGATGGATTCTGAGACAGCCAAGCCATCGCCCGGCGAGTCACCAGCCGCGCCGATGCCAAGAGTCGATGTTGCAACGGGTGTAGGCATCGGGGCAGATGCCGGGAAACCACCAGGACCCCCACAGCCTAAACGGTTCCATGGGACGGTTACTCTTGACCCGACGCGCGTGGGTCGCGACTCCAGCCGGATCGCGGAGGAGGTCATCGCGCATCTGGTCGGCTTGGTCGGCGCTACGGTGACCGTGACGCTCGAGATTGAAGCGGAGATCCCTTCAGGGGCGCCGGATAACGTCGTGCGGGCTGTGACTGAGAACAGCCGCACCTTGCACTTCAAGAGCCAGGGCTTCGAGCGACAGTGACCCGAGCGCCCGGTAGTGGGTCAGTTTGAGCGAGTCCGCTCTTTGGGGTGGGCCAGCGTCCTTCTGATCTCTTCGCGCTCGGAATCGTCAATGGCAACCCACCTCCGCACAGGTTTTCCATTAAGGTCGACCGTCTTTATTCGAGAAGAGTAGCCATTCAAGATGTAATCCTGGTGGGTGCTCCAGAGCCCGCCGACCAGGGATTCAAAATCGTGAATCTCGTGGTCATCTATCTTGCCGCAGTGGTACAATGCCCGGTCCGAGTGGTGTGGTGACCTGATAGCGTCACGACTCTGCAACTGAGTGGGGTGCCACGTAGCAACATATGCGTCGATATGTGAGCAATGCTGAATTGGGATGCAATCTGGGGCTGGTAGGTCATCTCGCATCGCGATCAAGAGATCGCGGAGTTCTCTTTCGGACATCTCCGGCGAGGCAATGTTGTCAGCGCCTCTGTGAATCCTCAAGGCTGCCAGAATGTAAGGAATCGTAGCGCCTGTCTTGAATCTCTTGTCCTTTACGATCCACAACCAGGGCGCATTTCACATGATGATCTCAACGTCCTCAGTTCGGCAGTCCTACGATCTCCTTATCTATTTTCAAACTGACCCCAGTACCCGGTGGTGAGCAGCCGCTCCTACCCTGCTCAGGCGCGAATCGACACGACCTCGGACGGCCTTGCGGTCGTGAACTTCGCCCAGGCATCCATCAGTGCGCGCCGGCGGTCGAAGAGGTCGGTTCGGTGATACGCGGCTTCGACCTTGTCCCGCAATGGGGTGACTTCGTACGCGGTCGCTCGCCGACGAACCGAGCTCGGCATCCGCATGGCGATCGGGGCGGCGCCCGCGAGCGTGGTGAGACTCGTCCTCTCTGGCGTGTGCGCTCTGGTCGCGTTGGGGGTGATCATCGGCAGCGCCGTCAGCCTCTGGGCATCGCGCTACGTGGCGTCGCTGCTCTATGGCGTCGAGCCGCGCGATCCGGCGACTTTGGCGGGCGCGGTCGTGGTGCTGGCCACGGTCGGGGCGCTGGCCGCGTGGCTGCCGGCCTGGCGCGCGTCGCGGATCGATCCCGCCGTCGTGCTCCGCAACGAATAGCCACCGGCTGACGTTCACTCGGGTCCGCCTGACCGCCTACGCCAAGGCCCGGCGAGTCTCGATGAAGCATCGCGAAGTCGGAAGGCGGACACTACATACACTACATAGGACTTCCAGGAACAAACACGCAGAACTGGGTGTCCAAACGGGCGTGCAACCGCCCGCGCCGAATGACGTGTGTCGCATCCTGATTCTGTTCCTCTCGCTCGTCGTCGCAGGTCTGCCCCTCACGACGGCATGCGGTCCGGTGGTCGACCTCCGAGACGGCCTCCGCGTGGAGACCGTCTCGACCGGGTGGACCAGCATGGGAGGCCAGAAGGTTGTACCCGCCCTGTCACTCAAACTGAAGAACGTCTCGGATCGGAAGCTCGTGGTGCTGTGGCTCACCCTGCGGTTTCGCAGCGTGGACGAAGTCGACGAGTGGGGCTACGCGTTTCTCAACGTCGTCGGATCCCGCGGCCTGGCGCCTGGCGCGGTCACCGACACGCTGTTCTTACGAGCGCCGTACGGCTACGTCGGCAGAGGCGCCGATCGGATGGTGGCGAATTTCGCCGAAGCCAAGGTCGAGCTATTCGCGAGGTACGCAGCAAACCCGTGGACGCCGGTCGGTGAATATCGCATTGCGCGCGAGTTGATAGATCGTTAAGGCCCGCCTGAAGGCGGACCCCACACGTGACGAGACGACAGGCGTGAAGGTGCCGGGAGTTACCGTCCGAAGAGGACGACCGTATCCAGAATCGTCTGCGTCTGCGAGTCGTACACGATCAGCGAGCCGCCGATCACGCCGCGTCGGTAGCCGTCCGGCAGCGCGACAAGCCGACGCTCAAAGATTGACGGGAGTGATTCCAACTGACTTTTCCAGCCGGCCGGCAATCGACCCGTCCGGTAGTACTTCTTGGCCACGCCTGGTGGCAACGGGCGATACCGTTTGGCGTAATAGTCGCTGACCCGCCGGACGTCCCGAGGCTCGAAATGGCATCCACCGGCTCGGTGGTCGTACTCATCATCGTCATCGAAATTACGGTTTTGCCAGTGATCTTTCCAGTGTTCCTTGTCTTCATGCCAGTGCCCGTCCTGCGCAAAGGCCGACGCGCTCAAGATCAGGCCTGAAAGCAGTGCACAAATGAGAGGCGTTCGATTTTGCACCGTTCGCATGCGCGCACCCCGGTGCCGGCAGGCTGCAAGGTCAATACCGGCCGGGCCTTCGGGGCGCCGCGCATACGGGTTGTGATGGCGAGGACTACGAACCGAAGACCGCCACGATGTCGATCATGACTCCCGTGCGCGGGCTGTAGACGATGGCGAAGCCATCGACGATGCCGCGGCGATAGCCGGCGGGCAGGGGCGCGAGTTGGCGCTCTACGACAACCGGAATTGGCTGCATCTTTTTCTGCCAGCCGGGCGGCAGCTTGCCAGTGCGGGCGTACTTTTTTGCCAACCCCGGCGGTAGGTTGCGCGGCGCGCGCGGCGCGTAGTACGCACCGAGCACTTGTATGTCCTTGTCCCCGAAAAAGCAGAAGCCGGAATGGTGTTGATGCTTGGACTTGGCCCAGGCCGGCGTGCCGACAAGCAGCATCGACAGCAGCGTGTAGATCAGAAGTGTCTTGTATCGTGCGAATGGCATGAGCAGATCCCCCTTGAAGAAACGGGGGATGGCGGTGCAATGCTCATACCACTCGCGGTGACGAGCTGGGCGACATATAATTTGAACCCCGATGGCGACGCTCCACCCCTTCCGTGCCCTTCGACCAAAGCCGACCGACGCGGCCCTGATTGCGGCCGTTCCCTACGACGTCGTGAGCTCAGACGAAGCCCGGGCGCTCTCCGACGGCAATCCGCTCAGCTTTCTACGCGTGTCCCGTGCGGAGATCGAGCTGCCACCCGGCGCTGATCCGTATTCGGATGCGGTCTATCAGCGCGCGGCACGAAACTTCGACAGCCTCAAGAAATCTTCCCTCGTTGTCGAAGACGAGCCCGCGCTCTACTTCTACCGCCTGCGGCGGGGCGACCACGAGCAGACGGGAATCGCGGGCTGCTTTTCGATTGACGAGTACGAGCACGGCGTCATCAAGAAGCACGAGCGCACGCGGCGAGACAAAGAAGACGATCGGACGCGGCACATGCTGGCGGTTGGCGCCCAGACCGGTCCGGTCTTCCTCACCTACAGGGCGAGCGCCGATATCGATCGGATCGCGACTCGGGCGACTGAGGGCAAACCGCTGTTTGATTTCGAGGCCACTGACGGCGTGCGTCACACGATCTGGCGGCTCGACCTTGTTGATGGCAATCGGCTGGTGGAGGCGGTCAGAGCGGTCCCGACGCTGTACATCGCGGACGGCCACCATCGGGCGGCGAGTGCCGCTCGAGCGCACAGCGAGAGGCGCGACCGTCGGCTGCCCGGCACCTCGCTCGGCGACGTCGCGGACGCATCCACGTTTCTGGCCGTGGCGTTTCCAGACGATGAGGTGCAAATCCTGCCGTACAACCGAATCGTGAGAGACTTCGGAGGGCTGTCGGCTGAGGGCTTCCGGCTGGCGGTCGGCGAACGTTTCGAGATGGAGGCGGGGCCGGCCGCGCCCGCGTGCCGCGGACAGATCTCGATGTATGTCGAAGGCCGCTGGCATACGCTCCGGCCGCGGGTCGGGCCCGATCGTGCTGATCCGATCGCGTCGCTCGACGTCAGCGTCCTACAGGACCAGCTGCTCGCGCCGGTATTGAAGATTACGGACGTGCGCACGGACAAACGGATCGATTTCGTCGGCGGCGCCCGCGGCACCACCGAGATCGAGAGGCTCGTCGACTCAGGCAAAGCGGTCGTGGCATTCTCGTTATACCCAGTCAGGGTTGCCGACCTGATGGCCGTCTCGGACGCCGATGCCATCATGCCGCCCAAGAGCACGTGGTTCGAACCTAAACTCAGAGACGGATTACTGATTCATCTCATATGACCAAGATGACCACCGTACATCGCATTGTTAATTTCGCGCCCGGACCGGCGGTGATGCCCCTGCCGGTGCTCGAGGAGATTCAACGCGACCTGGTCGCGCTTCCTGGCGTCGGCATGTCAATCCTCGAGGTCAGCCACCGCTCGAAAGTGTTCGAGTCGATCCTGGCGCAGGCGGAAGCCGACGTTCGAACCCTGGCGGGCGTCCCGTCGAACTACCGCGTGCTGTTTCTGCAGGGCGGCGCCAGCCTGCAGTTCTCGATGGTGCCGATGAACCTGCTGCCGCCCGGCGCGACAGCCGACTATATCGACAGCGGGCGCTTTGCGGACAACGCCGTCAAGGAGGCGAAGAAGGCCGGGACGATCAACGTGGCCGCGAGCACGAAGGCCGAGCAGTACTCGCGCATCCCGTCACAGGCCGATCTCAAGTTGACGCCAGGCGCGGCGTACGTGCACATGACCGCGAACAACACGATCGAGGGCACCGAGAGCACACGGTTGCCCGAGGTGGGCGAGGTGCCGCTCGTCAGCGACACCACCTCCAACATGTTCAGCCGTCCGCTCGACGTCGCGCGCCACGCACTGATCTATGCCGGCGCTCAGAAAAATCTTGGTCCTGCTGGCGTCACCCTCGTCATTATCCGCGACGATCTCGTGGCGCGATCGGCGGAACGGAAGGCGTCGCTCGGGAGCATGCTCAACTACGCCGTGCTGGCCGAGACCAACTCGCTCTACAACACACCGCCCTGCTTCGCCATCTACGCACTGGGGCTGGTGATGAAGTGGCTGGTCGCGCGTGGCGGGCTCGCGGCCGTTGGGCAGGCGAACGAGCGCAAGGCCGCAAAGCTCTACGCGGAGATCGATCGCACGGGCTTCTATCGCGGTCTCGCGCGGAAGGAAGATCGCTCGGTGATGAACGTGACCTTTCGGCTGTCGACCGAGGATCTGGAGAAGGCGTTTGTCAAAGAGTCAACGGCCGCAGGGCTCGATGGCCTCAAGGGGCACAGGGCGGCTGGCGGTATGCGCGCGTCGATCTATAACGCCTTCCCCGAAGAGGGCGTGGACGCGCTGGTCGCATTCATGAAGGATTTCGAGCGCCGCCACGGATAACGAAAAAGGCGTCGGGGGCCCCCTTTTTCTGTGCTACTATCGAACGTTTTTGGTCATCCCCCCAGTTACACGCGGGTTCTTCCTAACAGGTAGCCCTCGGAGGGTAGCGTAGTGCTTGTTTCTTTTCTCGTCAGTCTGACTACGGCAATCATCCTCATTCAGGTCGCGGTCTTCGGAACCACCATTTTCCTGCATCGTACGGCGACGCACCGAGCGCTGGTCCTCCATCCCGCCGTGGCTTGGGTGTTTCGATTCTCGCTGTGGCTGACGACCGGATTGTCGACCAAGGAATGGGTGGCGGTTCACCGCAAGCACCACGCCTTTACAGACGAGGAAGGCGATCCCCATAGTCCCTATTTGATGGGCTTCTGGTCGGTTCAGCTCGGCAACGTCTTCCACTACCTCAAGGAAGCCAGAAACCAGGAAGTGGTTGAGAAGTACGCGCGCGATATCAAGGACGATTGGTGGGAGCGCACCTTGTTCCGGCATGGTACGGCCGGCCTGCTGATCGGGATCGTATTGCTCTGCGCCATCCTGGGTATCGGCTGGGGACTACTGGCCGCGGGCATTCACGCGACGATGTACGTGTTCGTGCTGTCTTCGTCCATCAACGGACTCTGCCACGCCGTCGGCTACAAGAACTTCGACAACACCGCCACCAACCTTCGTGTGCTCGCGCTCGTCACCGGCGGCGAGGGCCTCCACAACAACCATCACGGGTTTCCCCGCAGTCCCAAGTTCAGCTGGCGCACGAGCGAGATCGATCCGGCCTGGCCGATTATCAAGCTGCTCGTCAGGCTGAAACTCGCCACGCCATCGAAGACGATTGAAGAAGTGGCGGCCTGACGCTCGGTTCTAGAGGTTCTACAGCGCTATTCACAACGCCGTAGTACGTAGTGTCTGGCTTTAGCCAGACCGGCGTGCGGTCCGCCTGAAGGCGGACACTACAGCGTTGTGAAAAACGCTGGAGTACCCTTAAGTGGCCGTTCGATGCCGTCGCCGCCTGCGGCGTCTTCGCCGGCGGGATGGCTGCGGGCCCAGACCTTCAGGATCTTCGGGCGCTCCAGGTGCGGCAGTTTCTGGAGATGGCGCCTCGGCGAGAAGAGCCTTCCAATGCTCGACGACATCCGGTGAGCCGCCGTGAATGTCGAGCCAGGTCAGCGCCTCTCGGAAGATCGAGCGGTGCAAGAGCGCCTGCTTCGCGCGCGGCTGCGCGCCCAGGTCGCGCAGCCGTCGCTGCAACCCGAGGATCTGCTGCAACCGTTCGATGTCGCGGCGGGCGAGCGGCAACTCGCCGAGGCGCGGGCCCTGTCTGTGCCCATCTTCAGTCCGCACCGTGTTGAGCGACACGCCGAGCGGCACGAGCAGGCTGCCGAGCAGAATCGGATTGGTGAGCGTCTCGGGCGTGGACGCGAATCGGCGGCGATGCCGATCCAGCGCTCCGAGCGAGCGCCAGAGCGGATCGGCGGCCCCACGCTGGAGTTCGGTCGAGATCGGCTCGAGCAAGCCCAGCTCGGCAAGGTGACGGAAGGTCTTCTCGGCCGACCCGGCGCGCAGAATCTTGTAGTACTCCTCGAGCAGGCGCGGTGGCGCGCTCTTCGCAATCTCGCGTCGGTGGATGCGGATGGCATCGAGGACGGTCGGGTCAATCGCAAAATCGAGCCGCGCGGCGAGCGCCACGGCGCGCAGCATGCGGACCGGATCCTCGCGCAGCCGCAGTTCCGGATCGCCGATCGCACGCACGACGGCCGCGCGCAGATCGTCGAGGCCGCCGACGTAGTCGATGACCGAGAAGGTCGCGATGTCGTAGAAGAGCGCGTTGACCGTGAAATCGCGGCGAAACGCGTCCTCTTCGGGCGTGCCAAACGTGTTGTCGCGGTGGATGAGATGCTGGCCCTCGGGCGTTGCCGGGTTGGGGGCCGGCACGCCGTCCTGGACGACCTCCTCACCAGGCGCGACCTGACGGCGGAACGTGGCGACCTCAATCACCTTCGGGCCGAACTTGACGTGCGCCAGCCGAAACCGCCGGCCGATGATCCAGCAGTTCCGGAACAGCTTCTTCACCTGCTGCGGATGCGCCGAGGTGCCGATGTCGAAATCCTTCGGGCGGCGGCCAAGCAGGAGGTCGCGGACGCTCCCGCCAACGAGATAGGCGTGATGATTGGACTGCCGGAGGCGGTAGAGGACCTTGAGCGCATCGGGATCGATGTCGCGGCGCGAGATTGAGTGCTCGGCGCGCGGCACGATCCTCGGGTCGACCATCGGCCACGATTGTACCAAACGTGACCGAACGCGAATTGATGATTACGGATTGTTGATTGCTGATTGGCTGTGGATTGCTGCTTATCCGCAATCATCAATGTTTAGCGTCTCGCCAGTTCTCTCCAATCCCCACGTCGACCGTCAGCGGCACTGTGAGCGAGGCTGCCGATTCCATCCGCTGGCGCACCAGGGCGGCGATCTCGTCGGCCTGGCCCTTCCGCACCTCGAACAGCAACTCGTCGTGGACGGTGAGGATCATGCGCGCGTCTGGGTAGGCCGCGAGCGCCTGGTGGACGTCGATCATCGCGCGCTTCATGATGTCGGCGGCCGTGCCCTGAATCGGCATGTTCACCGC
>Ga0156016_121_pt1 | contig 36383 bp, 31 predicted proteins | sample RifCSPlowO2_02_FD_107670 | JGI IMG/M metagenome (GOLD analysis project Ga0156016, IMG submission 107670) | Acidobacteria bacterium RIFCSPLOWO2_02_FULL_64_15 | reverse complement strand
CCGGCGGCGCTCGACCGCGCGGCGCTCGAGGCCTTCGTCCGCGAGCAGCTCACTCGAGGGCTGTCGCCTCGCTCGGTGGCGCGATCGATTGCGGCCATGCGCGGCTTCTATCGGTTTCTCGTCCTCGATGGGCACATCGCGCGCAACCCCGCCGAGGACCTGCGGCCGCCGCGGGCGTGGCCGGCGCTCCCGAAGTTCTTGTCGTTCGAGCAGGTCGAGGCGCTCATTGCGCAGCCCGACGTGTCAACCCCTCGTGGTCTGCGCGACCGCGCGATGCTCGAGCTGCTGTACGCCACCGGGATGCGCGTGTCCGAGCTCATCAACGTTCGCGCCGCGGACCTTCACCTGCGCGAGCATTACATGACCTGCATCGGCAAGGGCAACAAGGAGCGCCTGATCCCGATTGGTGATCAGGCGAGCGACTGGGTCGAGCGGTACGTGCGTGACGCACGCTCCCTGTTCCTCAAAGGGCGATCCTCGTCGCGACTGTTCGTCACCGCGCGTGGCCGGGGGCTGAGCCGCGTGGGATTCTGGAAGATCCTCAAGGGCTACGGTCGTCGTGCCGACCTTCCGCCGACGATCAGTCCCCACGTCCTCCGGCACTCGTTCGCCACGCATCTGCTCGAGCACGGCGCGGATCTGCGCGCCATTCAGACCATGCTGGGCCACGCCGATCTTTCCACGACGCAGATCTACACGCACGTGCTGGCGACGAGGCTTCGGACCGTCTACGATCGCTTCCACCCGCGCGCATGATTCTGCTAGACTGGTTCGCTTTGCCGGTCCGGCTAAGGCTGGACGCTACAACAGTCCGAGAAGAAGGAATGCGACAACAGCTAGACCGGTGGTCCGGCGATGGCCGGACGCTACACCATCTGAAGGTGGAGTGTCCGGCTCCAGCCGGACGTTACGCCTGACTGACATTTACTGGAAGGAGTACGGCATGAGCCGTAAGGGACGGCACCTGTTTACATCTGAATCGGTCACCGAAGGGCACCCCGACAAGATCGCCGATCAGATTTCCGATTCGATTCTCGATGCAATCCTCACCCAAGATCCGGTCAGTCGCGTCGCCTGCGAGACGCTGGTCACGACGGGGCTCGCCGTCGTCGCCGGCGAGATCACGACGACCGCGCATATCGATGTGCAGCACATCGTGCGATCGGCCATCACCGAGGTGGGGTACACGCGCGGCAAGTTCGGGTTCGACGCCGAAACGTGCGCTGTCCTCTCCTCCCTTCACAGCCAGTCACCCGACATCGCCATGGGCGTTGATACGGGCGGCGCGGGCGACCAGGGGCTGATGTTCGGCTTCGCGTGCACCGAAACCGACGAGCTCATGCCGCTGCCGATCATGCTGGCGCACAAGCTGGTCAAGGGCCTCTCGTGTATGCGCCGCGACGGGACGCTCGACTACCTGCGCCCGGACGGCAAGTCTCAGGTGACGGTTGAATACGAAGGCTCGCGCCCTGTCCGCGTCGACGCGGTCGTCGTCTCGAGCCAGCACAGCCCGCTCGTCACCAACGAGACGATGCGCTCGGATATCATCGAGAAGATCGTCGACCGTGTCATTCCCGCGGCCATGATGGACAAGGACACCAAGATCTACGTCAACCCCACCGGGCGCTTCGTCGTGGGCGGTCCGCACGGCGACGCCGGCGTCACCGGCCGCAAGATTATCGTGGACACCTACGGCGGCGCAGCCCCGCACGGCGGCGGCGCATTCTCGGGCAAGGATCCCACGAAGGTCGATCGTTCGGCGTGCTACATGGCGAGGTACATCGCGAAGAACGTCGTTGCCGCCGGTATCGCCGAACGCGCGCTCGTGCAGCTGGCATACGCCATCGGCGTTGCGGATCCGGTGTCGGTCATGGTCCACACCGAAGGCACCGGATGCATCCCGGAAGAGAAGATCACCGAACTCGTCAGGGCGCACTTTAAGCTGACGCCGCGCGGCATCATAGAAGAGCTCAACCTGCGGCGACCGATCTACCGGAAGACGGCCGCGTTCGGTCATTTCGGCCGCACTGAACCCGAATTCACGTGGGAGCGGACCGACAAGGCGGCCGCGCTGCGCGCCGGGGCCGGCCTGTAGCGACACGTTCGTGAAGAGGCTGACTATCGTGACGGCGGCGGCGTGTGCCGCCGTCAGCATGTTTGTCGGTCTGACTCTGCCGCCGCGTCGCGTCTTACTCCCACCGACAGAGGACGGCACCATTGCCGGAGTGCTGCACGTCCACACCAGCCGCTCCGATGGCCGCAGCGGTCCGGCCGAGATCGCCGCCGCGGCGTCACGCGCCGGACTCACGTTCGTCGTGCTCACGGACCATGGCGAGGCGACACGGATACCGGACCCGCCGACGTACTACTCTGGCGTCTTATGCCTCGACGGCCTCGAGCTGAGCACCGAAGGGGGCCATCTGGTCGTGCTCGACATGCCCGCCGCACCGCAGCTCATCTGGGGGCCAGCAGAAACGGTCGCGGAGCAGGTGCGCCGCCTCGGAGCCTTCGTCATCGTCGCGCATCCGGATTCGCCGAAGGCGGAGCTGCGGTGGCAGGCATGGGACGCGCCGTACGATGGCGTGGAGTGGATCAATCCGGACACCAGCTGGCGGGTGCGCGCGCAGGCCGGCTGGCGCCAGCGATTCGCGCTCCTGGAGGCCCTGCTGCATTATCCGTTCAGGCCCGCCGAAACGATTGCCGGCCTTCTAACTGGTTCGGACGAAACCCTAACGCAGTGGCTGGCCGTCGCGAAGAAGCGGCGTGTCGTCGGCCTTGCCGGCGTCGACGCACACGCCAAGCTGGCGCTCCGCAACTCGGACCCTGGCGATAACCGATGGTCGATCCCGCTACCGAGCTATGAGGCGCTGTTCCGCACCTTGTCGGTGCACGTCACTCTGGAGCAGCCCTTATCGGGGGACGCCGCCGCCGATGCCCGCCTCGTGCTGCGTGCGATTCGTGGCGGCCACCTTTATACCGCCGTCGACGGGATCGCGTCGCCGCCGTTCTTTACATTCACAGCGACCCACGCCGGCGGCACCGCCGATCAGGGCGACGAGTTCGACGCGGGCGGACCTGTGACGCTTCGCGTGCGCAGCAACGCGCCGGCCGGGTTCACGACCATCGTATGGCGCAACACAGAAATCCTCGCGACGGAGCGCAGCCGGGACGTCACCGTCGAGGCACCAGAAGGACCAGCGGTTTATCGTGTTGAGATCCGCGCGGGCGAGGCATACGGAGGGATGAGCTGGCTTCTGTCGAATCCGATCTACGTGCGCGCGAGAAATTAGTCGATTCCTCTAGGTGCGGACCGTGAGCAGCATGTACAGCGCGGCCGCGGCGAACAGGATATTGGGCGTCCACGCCGCGAGCACCGGGGAGAGTAGGCCGCCCGCACCCACGGCGCCAAGAACGCTCAGCATCAGCCAGTAGACGATCGCCAGCACGATGCCGATGCCAATACCGTAGAGCGCGCCCCGGCGGCCCGTCGTCACGGCAAAGGGCACGGCAAGCAGCGTCATCACCAGCGCCACGAACGGAAAGGCGAGCTTCCGTTGCAGCGAGACCAAGCCGGACGTCGTGTCGTCTCCGCGAGACTTGAGTTGCGCGACATAGGCCTTGAGCTGGCCGTACGTCATCTGATCCGGTTTCGGCTCGTCGGTCTTGAAATAACTCGGCCCCTCGAGCCGCAGCGTTCGCTCGGTAAACGGGGTATAGCTGACCACCGTTTTCGTGGCACTGGCCTCCACGCCGGCGGACAACTCGCGCGACCATCCGCCGGACGCCTTCCATTCGCCGCGTGGTCCGCCATCGCCCTGACCTGAGAAGGTCACCCGTGCAGCGCGCGTCACCGATCCAAGGTCCGAACCGTCCGGACCGACGTGATAGATCGTGAGCTCGGTGAACTCGTTCCGCCCCTGGTCGAAGTTGTCGTAGTGGTACATCTCGCCGTTCTGACCGACGACCCACCGGCGTTCGAGCGGGCTCAGGCGCGGCAACCCGCGGATGACTCGATTGAGACGATCGGCTTCTCTGTTCGAAGAGGCAAGCGCGCGTTCCTGAAGACCGAAGAGCGTCGCGCCGGCGATCGCGCCGAAGAGCAACAGCGGCACCGCGGTGCGATACAAGCTGACGCCGCACGCACGGATTACGATGAGCTCGCTGTTCCTGGTCATCACCCCAATGGTCACGAGCGTCGCCACGAGCGCCGCCATGGGAATGACGTAGTAGACGTATTGCGGCGTCTGAAAATAGAGGTATCGCACGAGCATGCCCGTCGTCGCGGTGCCACGGAATAGCTTGTCCGCCAGATCCATGAAGGTCGCGATGTAGAAGATGCCCAGCAGAGAGAACAGGCCCAGACCGAAGACGCGGACGTACTGGCCCGACACGTACATGTCGAGCAGCGCAGGACGGGGCAGATTCAGGCGGGGCAGGCGAATCACGAGCGCGGCGCGTCCACGAGCCCGCGGCGCACGGACCCGGGACTTGGCTGGCGAGCCGCCGCTCTCCGAGGAACGGCGCCAGAAGGCAGGGATGCTGATGCTGAGCGGCTGATCGGCTGAACCGGCACGCCATCGTAGGAGCACGACGCCGGCCGCTCCAAAAATCATATTCGGTATCCATGGCGCCCAGGCCGCCGGGAATCGACCGCTAATCGCTGCGGCGCGTGCCGTCCACAGGAATACGTAATAGACGAAGATGACGCCGAACCCGAGGACGAAGCTCGCCAGCCGGCCGTCCTGGCGGTGGCTGACGCCGAGCGAGAGCCCGATGAGCGCCAGCACCAGCGACGCGAAGGGAATCGAGAACTTCTGCCCGATCATGAACTGTTCGTTGTAGCTGGGCTCTCCGCGGCTGGCAGCCTCTGCAATGCTCGCTCGCAGCTCGGCAATGCTCATCTCGGGGAGCCCCTTGACGGGCGTGAACTTCGGAAACACCGTGTTCGGATCGAGCGCGAGCAGGACGCTCTTCTGCTCACCACCCTCGTACTCCTCTGGCTTGCTGGCCACGGTCGTGTGACGCGTCACGTTTGTGAGCTCAATGACGACGGTCCGCTTGTCGCGGTTGATGTCAAGGCGGCCCGCCTGGGCCAGATAAACCGTCGTCCGATCGGGTGCGCTCGTATCGGCCAGAAAGACGCCTCGCCACGTGCCGCCGGACGCGACCTCACGCACGTACAACGTGCGGCCTGGGAAATCGTCGAAAAACACGCGCGGCTCTACGTTGCCCTCGGCACGATCCGCCACGACCTTGAACTTAATCGCTTGGTACGTCTGGTTGGCGTTGGGCAGGGCGACGATGATCGCGTAGGCGGTGGCCGCCGTACCCACGATGGCAATGAGGGCGACGGGGCGAAGGAGGCGGAAGATGCTGACGCCGCATGCCTGCATCGCCACCAGCTCGCGATCGGCCGACAGGCGCCCCAACCCGACGAGAATGCCGAGCAGCACCGCCATAGGAATCGTCACGCTGAGGGCCGAGGGAAGAAGCGTGAGCAGGACCCGCAGAACGATCGACCACTCGACGCCCTTCGAGATGAGCGCTTCGCCGTCACGGAGGATCGGCGGGATCACCAGAACGAAGGTGAGCACGACCAGCCCCAGACACAAGGGGAGGACGGTCTCGCGAATGAGATAGCGGTCGAGAATCCTCAACAAGGGCCTCTCGGAACAAGATACCAGCGGGCGCCACCCTACGGCACTGGCCGCCGTCGCGCCCGTGGCGCTTAGGCGAGCTTAGCCGTAGCTCGCCTCGCCTGCAAAGCGAGCGGAGGCTAGACTACAACGTATGACCCAGGTCGCCATCCTCTGGCACATGCACCAGCCCTACTACGAAGACCTCTCCACAGGCGAGCACATCCTGCCGTGGGTGCGGCTGCATGCGATCAAGGACTACTACGGCATGGTGGCCCTTCTGCGCGAGTTTCCGGACGTCAAAGTGACCTTCAACCTCGTCCCGTCGCTGCTCGTCCAGCTCGAGGCATTTGCCGCCGGCCGCGCCCGCGACCGGTACCTGGAGTTGAGCCTCAAACCGGCGACCGAGCTGACCCAGTTCGACGTCGATTTCATCCTCGAGAACTTCTTTCACGCCCAGCGCGAGCGGATGATCGATGCTCACCCCCGCTACCGGGAGTTGCTGGCGCGGCGCGGGGGGGCCGTCCGAGCGGGCGGCACGGGAGCGGACAGGCGCGTGGTGGCGCGCCGATTCAGCGTCGACGACCTTCGCGATCTGCAGGTGTGGCACAAGCTGGCCTGGATCGATCCAGACTACCAGCAACGCGATGCACGCGTCCGCGCCCTCGTGGCTAAGGGACAGCGCTTCAGCGAGGAGGACAAGTCGCTGTTGCGGACGGTCGAGCTTGAGCTGCTGAACAAGGTCATCCCGGAGTACCGCGAGGCCGCCGCCCGGGGCCAGGTTGAGCTGTCGGCCTCGCCCTTTTACCATCCGATCCTGCCGCTGCTGTGCGATACCGACGTGTACTTGCACAACCACCCTGGCTCGCACATGCCGCGCCGTCGGTTCGCCCACCCTGAAGATGCCAGCTTGCAGCTCGCACGGGCCGTCACGTGTCACGAACGGCTGTTCGGGCGCCGGCCGGTCGGCCTCTGGCCGTCGGAAGGATCGGTTTCGGACGCGATGGTGCCTCTGGTCGCCGCCGCTGGTTTTCAGTGGATGGCGACCGACGAGCTCATCTTGTCGCGGACACTGGGGCTCGCATTCTCGCGCGATGCTCAAGGCCATGTGGAGCAACCCGATCGGCTCTATGCGGCATATGCTGTGCGGGCAGGAGGGTCCACCGTCGCGTGCATGTTCCGCGACCACGTGCTGTCGGACCTCATCGGGTTCACCTACGCGCGGTGGTCGGCCGAGGCCGCGGCCGAGGACTTCGTCGGCCGACTGGTCAAAGCCGGCCGCCGCTACCGGGACCTGGGCGGTGGGGGAGAGGCGCTCGTGCCCATCATCCTCGATGGAGAGAACGCGTGGGAGCACTTCGATGGGGGCGGTCGGCCGTTTCTCCGCGCGCTGTACCGGCGGCTGTCCGGACACCCCGAGTTACGGACCGTGACGATGGCCGAAGCGTCGGCCGAGCCGCGTCACGAACTCGCCAGCATCTTCCCAGGATCCTGGATCGATGCTGATTTCTATATCTGGATCGGCCACCCCGACGATCAACGCGCCTGGAGCCAAGCAGCCGACGCGCGTCACGCGCTGGACGAGGCCACGGTCGACGCCCCAGCCCGCGAGCGGGCAGGCGAGGAACTGCTGATTGCGGAAGGCAGCGACTGGTGCTGGTGGTACGGCGACGACCATTCTTCGGACCAGGATCGCGAATTTGACGAGCTGTTTAGACGCCATCTCCGGCATGCCTACCGCCTGCTGGAGAAGCCCGTACCTGACGAGCTTTTCGTCAGCAACATCTCGACGCGTGCCGCCGCCACGGCCCAGACGGCTCCATCTGCGCTCGTGACCCCCACGCTCGACGGCGAGACTACGAGCTACTTCGAGTGGCTCGGCGCGGGCACGCTAGAGGTTCGAGGCGCCGGTGGGGCCATGCATCAAGCGGAACAACGCCCCCCGATCTTGAAACTCGTCCGGTTCGGGTTTGGGGACGACCGCCTTTATGTCAGGCTCGACGCAACCCGGCGACTTGTCGACCTCCTGGCCGAGGGTTACGTCTTCACGCTGACATTTCTCGAACCCGCAGGAGTCCATTTCACAGTCGCCCAGACCTCCGGGCGACTCATCGGACAACTCACGCGTGAGGCGTCGCAGAACGCCCTGGCTGCCGCATCCCCAGGCGCGCCCCAGCTCGCAGCCGGCACACGAATTGAAATCGGGATTCTGCTTGCCCCGCTCGGACTGAGCGCTGGGGATCGCGTGGCCTTCTCTGTGGGGGTGTCCAGGGAACCCGGTGTCGACGTCGAGCGTCATCCCACCGATGGGCTGATTGAAGTGACGGTTCCCGGTCTGGGGTTTGAGGCGGGTTTCTGGACAACGTAGCCAGACAGCTCGGCGATAGTTAACATAACACTCATTATCGGACCTTGTAACAATGCCTAGGAATTGTCGGCTCCGCCTCGCATCCCATGCTGTTTAGCCACGCGCCGACCTCGCCGCGACTCGCTGCGCCGAGGCCTGCGGCGGCTCCGCCTACGTGCGACGCAGCCCGGATTTATTACCTCTTGCTGCGGAGATCGTGAAGGATCGCCTCGAGCGCTTCGACGATCTCCTCGTGCGTCGCGCGCGTCTTCGCGAAGCTAATCTTCAAATTGAATGCTTTGGTCGGTGCACGGTATGCGAAGACATAGTGCTTGGGGCGACCCGCAGCCGGCTTGACAGCCCGCCGCAGTTGCTGTCGTGTGACGCCGCCCTGGCCGGCGAGCTTTTCGACCAGGGCGGTCATTTTCTCTGCCTTTCCCTGTCTAACAACCTGTAATAACAACGATTTAGATGAAATGTCGGCCAGCCGACACAGATTCCGTACCTCGTCGGGCATCCCAGTCAGAGCCAGCGACTCGGTAATCGAAGTTCTCGACTTGCCCAGCCGATGCGCCAGATCCTCGTGCGTGTAGCCGCAGCGCTCCGCCAGTCCCTGAAGGGCTTCTGCCTCCTCAAACGGTGTGAGGTCTTTCCGCTGCAGGTTCTCGATGAGAGCGAGCTCGATGATTTCCGTGTCGTCGACATCGCGCACGACCACCGGCAGCTCCCGCAGCCCGGCCTGGACGGCCGCCTGATACCGTCGTTCGCCTGCCACAATCTGAAATCGGTCGCCGCGTTGCCGAACCACGAGTGGCTCAAGAATGCCCTGCTCGGTGATGGACGCAATCAGTTCCGACAAATCGCCCATCACCTGCCGCGGCTGGTTCGGATTGGGGTCGATCTCGTCGATCGGGATCAGCCGCCCGATGGGCGTGCCAGCCGAGGCTGCCAGGGCTTCGACATAGTGCTCGTCGTGGCGCATCGAGATGGAGCTGGGCAGCCCTCGTCTAGGCACGATCCATAACCTCCTCACAGAGCCTGTAGTACTCCGTTGCGCCCGTCGAGCCGGGCGCGAACGTGAAGATCGACTCCTTGTACGCAGGACTCTCCTCGAGCCGCACGCTCTTGGTGATGACCGTCTTGAATACCTTCTGGCCAAACACTTTCTTGATCTGCGTGCGGATGTCCCGGGCAAGGGCCGTCCGCTTGTCGTGCATGGTGATCACGACACCGAGGATCCGCAGCTCGGGGTTCGGCCGAGCGCGCACCTTCTCGATCGTCTCCAGGAGATCGTCGGTCCCCTCGAGTGCGAAATATGACGACTGAATCGGGATAAGGAGATGCGTCGCGGCGACCAAGGCATTGACGGTCAGCAACCCCAACGTCGGCGGACAATCGATGACGATGTTCGGATAGATCGCCCGGATGGGCTCCATCTTGTCCTTGAGTCGAAAGTGGGCGTCCATCTCGCCGACCAGCTTGGCCTCAAGCTTGGCCAGGGCAATCCGTGATGGTGCGATCGACAGGTTTTCGACCGGCGTCGGCACGATGACATCCTTCAATCCGATCGTCGAGTCGACGATCGCGTCGTACACGCCTCGCGACACCTCCGGCATCTCGAGAAACGACATCGTGCTGTTGGCTTGGGGGTCGAGATCGATGAGGAGGGTGCGCTTGCCTCGAAGCGCCAGAGCCGCAGCCAGATTAATCGCGGTCGTGGTCTTCCCCACGCCGCCTTTCTGATTCGCGATGGCAACAATCATTAGAAGGGCCGGCCGGCTGTCGGCCATTCTAGGGGTTGAGGCTTACGCTGTCAATACCGCTACATCTTGTATTTTCCGAGATCGTCAGGGTCGAGGCTTTCCAGCCACTTGTGCAGCCGATCGGAATCGGCTTTTTCGGACGTGAAGTCGACCGTCTTGGCGTTGTCGATGACCGTGTCTTCGACGAAGATGGGCGCCCGCGCGCGCAAGGCCAGAGCGATTGCATCGCTCGGCCGCGCGTCAATCGCCAGCGTGTCGCCGCCAAGCGACAGGTAAATGAGCGCGTAGAACGTGTTTTCCTGCAGGTCGCAGACCACGATCTTCTGCACCGAGCCTTTCAGATCCTGGATCACGTTTCGAAGCAGATCGTGGGTCATGGGGCGAGGCGTCGGCACGTTCTCGATCTGCAGCGCGATGGCGTTGGCCTCGAAAATGCCGACCCAGATCGGGAGCACGCGCTGCCCCTCCCTGTCGCGGAGGATCACAATCGGCATGTTCGTGATCGGATCGACCATCAGCCCCTTGATGGTCATTTCAATCTGCATAACGCCACCCTGTCTCTCGTTCCGAGCGCGCCTGTCCCCAGACACTGTGAGGCCCTGCACGCTCAACGCATACTGTCACAGTGCAGCCAATCCACGCCAGCGGACCCGGCAGATTGACCACGACGTTGGTGCTCGTGCGCCCGGATAACTCGGTCTGGTGGCGGCGGCTCGCGGCGTCGACGAGCACTTCCACGTCTTGCCCCACCAGCCGCGCATTGAGCGAGGTCTGAATCTCCCGCTGCAGCGCCTGTAGGGCGACAATCCGCCTTGTCTTTTCGCCCTCGTCCACATCGTCCGCCATGCGCTTGGCGGCGAGCGTATTTGGACGAGGCGAGTACTTGAACGAGAACATGCTCTGATACCCCACCGTGGCGGTCAGCGACAAGCTCTCGGCAAAATCCGCCTCCGTCTCGCCGGGGAATCCAACGATCATATCGGTCGACAGCGCCACCTCCGGCAGCGTCTCGCGGATCTGTGCCACCAGATCGAGGTAGCTTTCTCGCGTGTAGCGACGGCGCATGGCCTCCAGCACGCGCGTCGAGCCAGACTGCACCGGGAGATGCAGATGGCGACACAATTTCGGCAGCCGGGCCATGGCCTTGAGGAAGGTTGGCGTGACATGGCGCGGATGGGGGCTCGCAAACCGGATGCGCTCGACGCCCTCCACATCGTGTACGGCCTCGAGCAGCCCTATGAAGTTACAGGACAGATCGTCAGGCGCTGTGTAATGGTTGACGATCTGCCCGAGCAGCTGGATCTCGCGGCGGCCATGCGACGCCGCGTCACGGACCTCGGCGAGAATATCCGCTTTGGGGCGCATCCGCTCGTGGCCGCGCGTGTACGGCACCACGCAAAAGCTACAGAACTCGTTGCAGCCCTCGATGATGGTGACGTAGGCCCTGACCGGATCGCCGCGGCGTGTGACGCCTAACGGAAACGTCACATCGTCGTACGGATTGAGGTCCAAGACCGCCGACCGAGTTTCCGCCGCCTCGTCGATGAGCATCGGAAGCCGCCGGATCGCCTGAGTCCCAACAACGATGTCGGCCACGTCGGGCGCTCGCCTGAAGATCGACTGCCCCTCCTGCTGGGCGACGCAGCCGGCCACTGCGACGATTGGGTTGTGGCCCTGTTCGGCCGCGAGTTGACGCAGCTCTCCGAGCCGCGTGTAGAGCTTGTCCTCGGCATGTTCGCGCACGCTGCAGGTATTGATGACCACCACGTCGGCGTCGGCGGCGCTTTCCGCGGCCTCGAACCCAGCCTGCTCCAGCAAGCCGGCCATCCGCTCCGAGTCGTGGACGTTCATCTGACAGCCGAATGTTTCGATGAGGTATCTGCGGGCCATGACTATCTGCGGCGCTAACGGAAGCGTGCTCTTTCGCTTTCGCCTTTCCCCTTGTCTTCGCCTTTCGCCTGCCCTGAGTCCTGCCGAAGGGGTCGTCCCGGGACGGGCGTATCGAGGCGTCGAGGGGGCCGCGTTCGACCACCGCCCTGCAACACTGCGCCATTGCGCTCGGTCAGCATCTCTCGCGCAGCGTTCCTGACGCCCTCCGACACGGCTTCACCGCCCAGCATCCGCGCTAGCTCTTCCACTCGGCCCTGACCGTCAAGCGGGCTTACCGTCGTGTATGTTCGGTGCGACTCGACCCGCTTGTCGATGCGAATGTGTCGGTCGGCGTACGCCGCAACCTGCGGCAGGTGCGTAATGCACAACACCTGAAACGTGGAACCGAGCGCGCGCAGCTTGCGGCCGACGACATCAGCCACCCTCCCCCCGATGCCCGCATCGACTTCATCAAAGACGAGCCCCGGCGACTGACTCCCCCGCTCCCCATCCCGTCCGGCCAGTCGCGTCCCACACGTCAGCGTCTTGATCGCCAGCATCACGCGGGAGAGCTCTCCCCCCGAGACAATACGCGCGAGCGGCCGCAGATCCTCTCCCGGATTGGGCGAGACAAAGAACTCGGCGGCGTCGAATCCTCTCGACGTCCAGCTCGTGTCTGGAAGCTGTTCGTCAGCGAACCGCACCTCAAACCGTGTTCGCGCCATGGCGAGCTCGGTCAACAGACGCTCGAGCTCGCTGGCGAATTCCCCCGCCGTCCGGCGTCGCGCCCTCGAGAGGGTGTCCGCAGCCGCCACGTACGCGGCGCGGGCCGTCGCCAACTGTCCCTCCAGATCGCGGACCCGATCCTCGCCTCGCTCCAGATCGCGCTGCTCGCTCCTCAGCGCGTTACGGCGGTCCATCACGTCACGCAAAGACGGACCGTGCTTGCGTTTCAGACGCTCGAGCAGCGCCAGCCGTTCCTCGACCTGCTGGAGGCGCGCCGGCGAGGCCTCAATCGTCTCGGCGTAGCGGCGCAGAAACAACGCGAGGTCCTCGAGCTGCGCCTTGATCCCGTCGCGCGCGTCGAGGTACGGCTGGAACTTGGGATCCAGTGTCGCAAGTTCGGTGACGTGCCGCCAGACGCCGCCCAGTCTGGGCAGAATCGCGTCGTCGCTCTCGTACAGCGAAGCGTAGCTGTCGGCGCACAACCGCTCGACCCGCTCGGCACTCATCAGCACCTGACGCAACGCGGCCAGCTCGACGTCTTCGTCACCCTCCGGCTTCAAGGCCGCGCGATCCAGCTCGGCGAGCTGAAACGTCAGAAGATCCTGGCGTGTCTCGCGCTCCGACATGGCGCGACGCGCCTCGACGAGCGCCAATTCAGAGGCGCGCATGACGTCAAAGGCCGCCGAGGTCGGCACAACGAGCGCCTCCAACTGGCCGAACGTGTCGAGCACGCCGAGGTGCGTCGACCAATCGCGGAGCGTCTGATGCTCGTGCTGACCGTGGATCTCAATGAGCCGCGCCGACAACTCCTTGAGTGCGGCGGCCGGGGCGAGCACGCCGTTGATGAATGCGCGGCTGCGCCCTTCCGCCGTGATTTCACGGCGGATGAAGAACTCCTCTCCCTCATTCTCGAAGATCGCCTCGACGCTGGCCCCGTCGCTGCCCGTCCGCACGAGATCGGCCGACGCCCGGCCGCCGATGAGCAACCCGACGGCCTCCACCAGGATCGACTTGCCGGTCCCGGTCTCGCCGGTCAGCACATTCAACCCGGCGGCAAGCTCGAGTTCGACCGAGTCGATGACCGCCAATTGGTTGATGCGCAGGAAGCGGAGCATGACGTGATGTAGTGCCCGGCTTCAGCCGGACCGTAACTGAAAAACGAGAAGTTCAATCCTAACATAGGTTTGACAGCTCTTCTGCGGCCATGATACAGTCTCGAAATTCGCGCTGTCCCAGCGGCGCACAAGGATGTTGCGGAGGGCCGTTTGTGCACGCGCGGATGCTCCTTCCTTGCGCTGCTTCTGCAGGCACAGGATGGCGGTTTGCCCCAGGGAACCAGCGCCGGGATTCTGGAACGGATAGCGAGTTCCGACCCGATCTCCAAGTTCGTCCTCCTCTGCCTCGGACTGATGTCGATCATGTCCTGGGGCATCATCCTTTACAAGCTGTGGACGTTTCAGCAGTCGCGGCGTCAGACGTCGAAATTTCTCGAGATCTTCCGCCGCAGCAGTAAGTTCTCCGAAGTCCAAGCAGCGTGCGGCTCGCTCAGCGCCAGCCCTCTCGTCGGCCTCTTTCAGTCCGGGTATGCCGAGTTGAACGCTCAGCTGCGCCAAACGCCACCCTCTGACGCGGGATCCACCAATCCGCGCCCAGCCGCGGGACGTCCAACTCTCAAGAGTCTCGCGGCCCTCGATCGCGCCTTACTGCGTGCCTCGGCCATCGAGGTGAATAAGCTGGAGCGGCGGGTCTCGTTTCTGGCGACCACGGCGAGCATTGCACCGTTTGTCGGACTCTTCGGCACGGTGTGGGGCATCATGACGGCGTTCTTGGGGATCAGCCAGACCGGCTCGACTAACCTGGGCGTGGTCGCGCCAGGCATTGCCCAAGCGCTCATTGCGACGGCGTTTGGCCTGGCCGCGGCGATTCCGGCGGTGCTTTTCTATAATTCGTTGACGCAGCGCGTGAAGCTGTTTGCGTCGGAGATGGACGACTTCTCAATGGAGTTCCTCAACATCGCGGAGCGAAACTTCACGTAATGGTTTGCATATGAACATTCAGCACGCCGGAGATGCGGCGCCCGGGCGGTTTCGTCGCGGTCGTCGCGTCGCCACCTCGCTCGCCGAGATTAACGTCGTCCCCCTGGTCGATGTGATGCTGGTGCTCCTCATCATCTTCATGATCACCGCCCCGATGATTCAGCGCGGCGTCGACGTCAGGTTGCCGGTGGCGCGGCGCGCCGAGCGAATCACCGGCGAGCGTGTGTTCGTCACCGTGCCGCTCGCCTATCGTCGTAATCGGCTGGTGTATTTCGGGGACGAGCCGCTTCGGCTCGACGTCCTGCAGGAGCGCGTCCGCCAGAAGATGGAGGGCCTGACCGAGAAGCAGGTCTACCTTCGCGGTGACGGCGGCGTGCAGCTACAGGAGTTGATGGAAGTCTTCGACCGGCTGAAAGACGCGGGCGTCAGTACGGTCGGCATCATCGAGCGAGCGCCAGGAGAGCAGTAAGTGGACCTCAGCGATGTGTTGCGCAGTCGCATGGACGAGCCCGGTGGGCTCCAAGGCATGGTCGCCGTGTCGATCCTTGCGCATGGGGTGTTGCTCGCGGTGCTTCTGTTCGCACCGCAGCGCTGGTTCACCGCAGAACCCGAAGCCCCGCGACCGGTCATGACGATCACTCTCGAGGGCGGAGGCGAAGGACCGCGTAATGGCGGCCTGACGCCGATGGGCGGCCGGCCCGTGCAGGTGCAGGCGCCACCCGCCGAGCCGAAGCGGCCCGAACCGGTCCAGCGGCCCGCGGCGAGCACGGTGGAAATGCCACTCCCCAAGCCCGCCCCGAAGGTGAAGACAACTGCCCCGCCGCCGCCGCCCGTCACACAGGCTCCCGACCAAGCGCGTGGCGAGACGCCGACAAAGGGTGAAGAAACGGCCCCCGGCAGTGCGCCCGCCGTGACAAGCGCTCGGGGGCTGGGATTCGGGCTGTCGAGCGGCGGAGGCCCGGGCTCGGGATCCGCTCTGGACGTCACTGACTTCTGCTGTCCCGACTATCTGACAGTCATGGTCGAGCGCATCAAAGCCAATTGGAACCAGCGTCAAGAAGTGGCCGGCCAGGCACTCGTCAAGTTCACGGTCCGGCGTGACGGACAAATCCAGGATGTGGAGCTCGAGACATCGAGCGGCTACACGACGCTCGACCTCGCGGCGCAGCGCGCCATCCTCTTCACCAGGCAATTCCCGCCTCTTCCGGCGGCATTTCCGAACCCGACGCTGACCGTACACCTCAATTTCGAGTATCAGCGATGACTCGTATGTTTCGTCTGGCCTTGCTCGTCGCGCTCGTCGGAGTCATCGATCTCGTCGCGATCGGCGCGGATCCGCAGCAACCGCCGACCCCGGTGTCACAGTCGCCGACGCCGACGCCGACGCCGCAACAGCCGACCGATATCACGACGACGCTGACCGGTGCCGGCGGTGCGCCCCAGATGGCCGTACCCGCCTTCGTTCCGCTCACGCGGGACGAGGCGACTCTGGCCGCGGCGAGAACCATCAGCCAGGTACTGTTCGACGACCTGACGTTCGAGCGCGAATTCGCGTTGATCCCGCGCGATACCTACTCGTCGATCCCAGCCGCTTCCTCCCTTGACGACGTCGTGTTTGACCGCTGGCGCGAGCTGAACATCGACGGCCTCGTCATCGGCACCGTGCAGGTCGCCGAGGGCGTGCTCACGCTGGAGGTGCGTCTGCTCAACGTCCGTACGCGTCAGCAGGCATTCGGCCGTCGGTACACCGGATCGCCCGCCGATCTGCGGCTCTACGCGCACACGGTCTCCGACGAACTGCACCAGCAGCAACGAGCACTGCGCGGTGTGGCGCGCACCAAGCTGACGTTTGTTTCCGATCGTGACGGCGATCGGTTGGCCGGAACGATCGAGAATCGAGGCGTCAAGGAGATCTATTTCTCCGACTACGACGGCGAGAACGCGCGGCGTCTGACGGTCGGGCGGACACTGAACATCACACCGACGTGGTCGCCCGACGGCCGCTCGATTGCCTACACTTCGTACCGGCGCGGAGTCCCGAACATCTTCATCTCGAACATCTATCAAGGAACGCTGGAGGAGCTGACCAAGGACGCGGGCAACAACTTCCTGCCGGCGTGGTCGCCGGACGGAAAGCGCCTGTGCTTCATGTCCACCCGCGACGGCAATCCCGAGCTGTACGTCGTCAACCGCGACGGCTCGAACATCTTGCGGCTGACGACCCATCCCAGCATCGACGAGGCGCCGACCTGGTCGCCCTCCGGCACGCAAATCGCCTTCACGTCGGACCGGTCGGGCTCGCCGCAGATCTACATCGTGGACGCCGACGGTCTCGGGCTGCAGAAGATCACGCTCGAGTCCTATGCCGATCGGCCCACCTGGTCTCCGCCGCCGTACAACGAGATTGCGTATACCGCGAGGGCCGGAAGAAGCCTCGACCTCAAGGTCGTCAATATGGCGACGCGCGAGGTCCGACAGCTGACGTTCGGTGAAGGCGACAATGAAAGCCCGGCCTGGGCGCCCAACGGCCGCCATCTGGCGTTCGTGTCGACGCGTACGGGCAGGAAGCAGATCTTCACGGTGGCCGGCGACGGCAAGAACGTCCGACAGGTCACCAGGAGCGGGAATAATTCCTACCCCGATTGGTCCAAGTAGATGTCGAAATCACACACGATCACGTCGCGCCTGTTGCTGGCCGCGCTGACGGTCGCTGCCGCCGGCTGCGCCGCCAAGACATCCCCCGACGTCCAGGGCGCCCCATCCCCGGGCCCGCCCCTCAGCGCGGGTTCGCCGATCTCCGTGCCTGCGCCACCAGCGCCGTCGGCGCCGCCTGCGCCGGTCGGTGAGCCTGTTCCGGTGCCGGTGCGAGATGAAGTCATCGTGGCCTCGTCGCTCGACGACCTCAACCGCACGTCGCCGCTTCAGCCCGTGTTTTTCGCGTTGGACAGCAACAGCCTCGACCAGACGGCACAGACCACGCTCGACCAGAACGCCGCCGTCCTGAGAAAGCACCCGAGCTGGGCCGTGATGATCGAAGGCCACTGCGACGAGCGGGGCACGGCCGAGTACAATCTCCCTCTGGGCGAACGCCGGGCGGTCGCTGTGCGCGCGCACCTGATCTCGCTCGGTATCCCGGCCAGCCAGATCCAGGTGGTCAGCTACGGCAAGGAGTTCCCGTTCGACCCTGGTCACGACGAAGCCGCGTGGGCCAAGAACCGGCGTGCGCACTTCGTCATTACCGCACAGTGAGAGACCCATGAACCGCAATATGTGCCTGTTCTCAAAATCCGCATTCCTCACGACCGTGACCGCGATCGCGATGATCGTCGCGCTTGCGGCTCCGGCATCTGCTGCCGCCGACAAAGAACAGCAGCAGATGATGGCCGATATCCGCATGCTGCAGGAGCAGGCACAGCTGCTGGCGAACATGCTCCGATCGGTCACCGACGCCCTCAAGGCCGTGAACGCGAAGATTGACGACCAGACGAATGTCGAGCGCAAAGCATTTGCCGACTCGAAGCTGACCATCGACAACCTCACGAACGACATGCGCGTCGTCCGCGAGAAGCTCGACGATAGCAACGTGCGCATCTCGTCGCTGACGCAGGAGGTTGACACGATGCGTCAGTCGGTCCAGCAGGTGCCGCTCTCGCGCCTGTCGTCGGCCGGTGCGCCCGACGCCACCGCCCCGAGGGCCGCTGCTGCTCCGGCAGGAGCGCCGACCGTCCCCGCGGGCACTTCGCCCACCAGGCTGTGGGACCTGGCAATGGCCGACTACTCCGCCACACAATGGAGTCTCGCCATTCAGGGATTCGAGTCCTACCTCCGGACCTTTCCCACGTACGACAAGGCCGACGATGCGCAGGTCTACATCGGGCACAGCTTTCTGAGCGACGGTAAGTACGACAAGGCGATCGAGGCGTACGACAAGGCCATCCGCAGCTACCCCATCGGCGATGCGTTGCCCGACGCGTACTACCGCAAGGGGGTCGCCCTCAACGCGCTCAAACAGGTCGACGAGGCCCGGACGGTGTGGGACTTTCTGGTCATGACTTTCCCGACGAGCGACGCGGCTCTGCTAGCCAAGCAGAAGATTGACCAGTCGAAGAAGCCTTGAGAAACTGAAAAGTTAAAACTTAGAACTTAAGAGGACGATGTACAATGCGTCGCTCTCTACTTTTAAGTTTTCCCTTTTTACTTTTCACTTCCCGAAGGGCTTATGGGCAGCGTCAACAAAGTCATCCTCGTCGGCAATCTCGGCCGCGACGCAGAGTTGCGTTACACGCCTGGGGGCGCCGCGGTCTCCACCATCAATATGGCCACGACTGAGGTGTGGAACGACAAAGCCGGCCAGCGGCAGGAAAAGACCGAGTGGCATCGCGTCGTGCTGTGGGGCAAGACGGCCGAATCGCTCACCGAATACCTGACCAAGGGCAAGCAGATCTATGTCGAGGGCCGCCTGCAGACGCGCCAGTGGGATGACAAGGACGGCAACAAACGCTACACGACCGAGATTCGCGGTGATCGCATCGTGTTGCTCGGAGGCGGGGGTGGCCGCGGCGCCCCAGTGGCGATGACGGATCGCGGTGAGGCCGCTGGCGCTGCCGCGCCCGGAGCGGCCGAGAACGCCGAGCCGCTGACCGACGACGACATCCCGTTCTAGCGAACGGAACTGAAACGTGAAAACTCAAAAGTCAAAAGGAGAAAGCACATCGCGGCCCTCCGCGTCCTTTTAGGTTTTCACTTTTACATTTTAACTTTTGGCCCGCCCGTACCGGTCTTCAAGCCGCACGACATCGTCGAGCTCAGGCGTCGACACTTCAAAGATGTCGCTGTCTTCGATCGCCGTCATGCGGTGGATGGTCTTCGGCGTGATGTGAAAGCATTCGCCCGGCTTCATCTGCCGCTTGGTCAGCTCCCCACCGTCCTGAACCTCGAACAACAGCAGACCGGAGTGCAAGTAAATCGTCTCGTCCTTGTGATTGTGGTACTGGAGGCTGAGGGCGTGGCCGGCCTTGACGTGAATCAGCTTCCCCACATAGCGATCCGTCTTCGCCCAATGGAGCTCATAGCCCCAGGGTTTCTCGACTCGCGTCACCTCTCCGCCCAACAGAATCCTCCACGGTCCGGCTGCCTTCGACTCCGCTCAGGCCAGGAAAGCCGGACACTACTTCAAGCTAAGCCGACCGACTGCGGCCATCAGCTCCGCTTCGATCTCGCCGGCGGTCGGCAGCCGCAGCACGCGCCGCGCGAGCGTGCGCATCTCGTCCGATCGCACCTCCGCGAGCACCTGCTTGGCCATCGGAATCGCGCCAGGCGTCATGCTGAATTCCCTCAGACCGAGCCCGACGAGCAACGTCAAGAGCGCCGGATCGGAGGCCATCTCGCCGCAGAGCGACACCGGAATCCGATGGCGCGCCGCCGCGCGCCGCACCATCACGATCACGCGGAGGATCGCGGGATGGAGCGGCTCGTACAGGCTCGAGACGCGCTCGTCGGCCCGATCGACCGCCAGGCAATACTGGATGAGGTCGTTCGTGCCGATCGTGAAAAAGTCGACCTCCCGGGCGAGCAGGTCGGCGGTGTACGCCGCCGCTGGAATCTCGATGACGACGCCGATTGGGACCCGCGGGACCACGTCGCCGCGGCCGACCAGTTCGGTGGCTGCGGCGCCGACCATGCGCCGGGCTTCGCGCACCTCATCGACGCCCGACACGAACGGAAACACGATGCGAAGCTGACCGTGTTTGGCGGCCCTCAAGAGCGCGCGAATCTGAACCTGAAAAAGCTCCGGGCGCGCGAGGCTCAATCGCAGGCCGCGCAAGCCCTGGCGGCTCGTGCGCTCCTGGTCGACCAGCCAGCCGCCGGCGAGCGGTCCGCGCGACAGCCGGGAGGCCAGCTGATCTTCGTCGACGTCGAACGTGCGGATGGTCACTTGGGCCGGCGCCATCCCTTCCAACATGCGGCGATAGATCTCGTACTGCTCGTCTTCGTCGACGACCGGCGCGGTCGCATCAGTCAGGAGAAACTCCGATCGATACAGGCCGATGCCTTCCGCGCCCGCATAGCGCGCGGCCGCCAGATCCTCGGGAAACTCGATGTTCGCGTCGAGGCGAATACGCACGCCGTCGGCGGTGGCCGCCAGCCGCCCGAGCGAGCTGTGGGCCCCGTCTGCGACGTGCTCCTCTGCCTGACGCACCGCGCGGGCGAGCACCTCGTCGGTCGGGTCGACGACGACTTCGCCCGCCGTGCCGTCAACGACCACGAGGTCGCCTGCCTGGACCAGCTCGCTCGCGTTATGCAGCCCAACGACAGCCGGGACGTCGAGCGAGCGCGCCAGAATGGCCGTGTGATACGTCCGGCTGCCGGCGTCGGTCGCAAAGCCGCGTACCTTGGTCCAGTCGACCTGCGCCGCCAGCGACGGCGTCAACTCGTCGGCGACGAGCACCGAGGATTCGTCGAGTGCGCTCAACAGGTCCCGCGGCGCCGCGACGCCCTGGCGCAGGTTCATCTTCAGGCGACCCACGAGGTCGGCCACGTCGCCGGTGCGCTCGCGCAGGTACGGGTCGGCGACCTCGTCGAGCACGGCGCGGAACTCTTGAAACACCTGGTGAACGGCCCACTCGGCATTGACGCGCTCGGTGCGAACGCTGTCGGCCGCCCTCGGCACGAGCATCGGGTCGTCGAGCATCAGCAGCTGCGCGTCGAAGAGCGATGCCATCTCGGGGCGGCGTCGCGAGACCCGCGCGCGAATCTCGATGAGTTGCTGGCGCGAACGCTCCCGGCTCGCCTCCAGCCGCTCGAGTTCGCGTGGCACGCGGGCGGGTGCGATCTGATACCGCAGGGCCTGGGCACGCTGGATCAGGATGACCGCCCGGCCGGAGACGACGCCAGGGGACACGCCGACACCGGTCAGGCGCTGCACGCGTTCTCCTCAAAGCCCGAGGCGACGAGCGCCACCAGGGCCGAGACCGCCGCGTCCTCATCGGCACCACTGGCGCTGACCGTGATGGTGGTGCCGCGTGAGGCGGCCAAGAGCAGAATGCCCATGATGCTCTTCCCATCCATCTCGCGGGCGTCCCGTGCGACGCGAATACGCGACTGAAAGCGCGTCGCCACGTGCACGAATCGCGCAGCCGCGCGCGCGTGCATGCCTAACGGGTTCACGACTGTGACCTGCTGCGACACCACCTCGAGCACCTACACCTTCTCACTCCGAAGGAGATCCGACGCGAGCCAGATCGCGCTCCGGCCATCGTCGCGCAGCTGACGCGCGACCGCGAGCAGATCCGACGACTGGCGGAGGCCGGCCAGCTTGATGAGCATCGGCAGATTGACGCCGGTGACGACTTCGAGCCGATCCTTCTCGAGGAATGTCATGCCGAGGTTCGACGGTGTGCCCCCGAACATGTCGGTCAGCAGCAACACCCCCTGCCCTCCGCGCACGCGCTCGATGGCCTGCGCGATATCCTCGCGTGCGTCGTTCACATCGTCATGCCATCCAATCGAGACCGCCGTGAACTGCGGCAACTCGCCGACGATCATCTCGGCGGCGTTCACCAGCTCGGTCGCGAGCTGCCCGTGCGTCACGACGACAACACCGATCATAAGAGTAGGTGCGTGGGTGCGTAAGTGCGTAGGTGCGTAGGTGCACCCAAGCACCTCAGAACCCAAGCGCCTAGGCACCTCATCCTATGCACGTGCGATATCCCGGTGACGGACGCGTGTACGCGCGCCGCTCATCTCGGCCAAGTCGCGCCGAAGCCGCTCGGCGATCATCACCGAGCGATGCCGGCCGCCCGTACAGCCGATGCCAATGGTCAGATAGCTCTTTCCCTCGGCGACATAGTGCGGCACGACGTAGCGCAAGTAGTCGTCGAGCCGCTCGATGAACTCGCGGCTCGAGGCGTCCCGTTCCATGAACTTGGCTACCGCCCGATCGCGGCCGGTCCGCCGGCGCAGCGCCGGGACAAAATGCGGATTCGGCAGGCACCGGACGTCGAACATCAAGTCGGCGTCGACCGGCACGCCGTGCTTGTACCCGAAGCTGAGGAGCGTGATGACGAGCCCGGCCCGCGTCCGCTCGCGCGAGAGGCCCATGAAGAACTGACGGAGCTCGTGGACGGTCATGTCCGACGTGTCGATGATTTCGTCTGCCATCTCGCGGATGACGTTGAGGCGCGCGCGCTCGTCGTGAATGCCTTCACTCACCGACCGATCCGGCGCCAGCGGGTGCGGCCGGCGGGTCTCGCTGAATCGCCGCACGAGGGTTGTGTGGCTCGCCTCGAGAAAGATGAGAATCGGGTTGAGCCGCGGCATCTTGCGCAGTCTGGTGAAGATCTTCGGAAACGATGAGAGGAAGTTTCCCTCGCGGACGTCGACCACGATGGCCACCTTGTCGATGTCCGCGCCGCCGCGGAGCGACAGCTTGGCCAGTGTGGGAATCAGCGTCGTTGGCAGATTGTCGACGCAGAAGTAGCCGAGGTCCTCGAGCGCGCGAATCGCTTGAGACTTGCCCGATCCCGACAATCCGGTCAGCACGATGAACGGTCGGCCGCCTCTGGATCGGCTGTTCTTCTCAGCGCTGGCAGTGCCTCGGCTGTCGCTCTTCGAGCCTCGGCCAGGCTGGCCAAGGCGCAGCGGACGCGAAGACTGCTTCACCGCCCCCCCCCCGACTCGAGCTCTTCATCCTCCTCGTCGGGTTGAACCGTCGTCGGTGGCTCGCCACGGCGCAGCGTCTCGGCGACCCGATCGGCAAACACTTGGGCGGCATGATGCCCCCGCAGTCGAAGCAACTGATTGCGTGCAGCGACTTCCACCAGGATCGCGATGCTTCTGCCCGAGGCGACCGGCATCCGGACAAACGACACCTTCAACCCCAGAATCTCGTAGAAGTCGTCATCAAGACCGAGCCGATCGTACTCGCGACCCACCTCCCAGCGCTCGAGCTGCACCACGAGCTCGACACGCTTGGACGACCGAGTTGACGCAATGCCGAACAGATCTTTGACGTTGATGACGCCCAGGCCCCGCAGCTCCATATGGTGCCGCGTCAGCTCGGGACATGTGCCGATGAGCATCGTCTCGGACCGGCGGCGAACCTCCACCGTATCGTCGGCCACCAGTCGATGGCCTCGGACGATGAGATCCAACGCGCACTCACTCTTGCCGATGCCGCTCTCGCCGGTGATGAGCACACCGAGACCGAACATATCCATCAGGACGGCGTGCATCATGGTGCGTTCGGCGAGCGAATCCTCGAGGATGGACGTTAACTTGGAGATGGCTGTCGGCGTCGGGATCGATGTCTTGAGAACGGGCAGGCGAACCTGATCGGCCTCGACGAGGAGCTCGGCTGGCGGCGCGAATCCGCCGGTGATGACCACACACGGCAAGTCGTGAGTCAGTGCCCGACGCATCGCCTCCGCGCGCGCTGGCGTCGCCAGGCTCTCGAGATAGCGAATCTCGCTCTCGCCGAAGATCAGCACGCGGCCGGGTTTGAGGTACTCGTCGAGGCCCGCTAGCGCGAGACCGGTCTTCTGGACGTGGGGGCTGGTGATGAGCCGGCTGAGACCGTCGGCGCCGGCCAGCAGCTCCATCGGCAGGCCGAACCGCTCGGGAAGGCTACCGAGCAGCCCACCGACGGAGACACCGGGAAGAGGGGGCATGGACAGTCAGCAGTCGGCAGTCACCCGTCGACAGTCAGTACAAGACCTTTCGCTGGTTCGAGGTCGCAATCTTGAGCTCCTCGCGATACTTCGCGATGGTGCGTCTCGCGAGCTGCAACCCCTCGCGCTTGAGAATCTCGACGATGCGTGAATCGCTCAAGGGTTTTCTCGGGTCCTCGTTCTCGATGATCTTCCGGATGCGCTGTTTGATCGTCACCGACGAGACGCTCTCGCCATACGAGCTATTGATACCACTGTGGAAGAAGTACTTCATCTCGAACACACCCTGCGGGGTGTGCATGTACTTGTTGGTGACGACGCGACTGACCGTTGATTCGTGCATCCCGATATCGTTCGCCACATCGCGCAGCACGAGCGGCCGCAGATGCTCGATCCCGCGATCGAGAAAATCCCGCTGAAAGGCAATGATGCTATTGGCGACCTTGTGGATCGTTTTCTGGCGCTGCTCCACCGATTTGATCAACCAGAGCGCCGAGCGGAACTTGTCTTTGACGTAGGCGCGCGTCTCGTCGCTGTTGCCGGCGTTCTTGTCCAGCAGGCGCCGGTACACCGGACTGATCCGCATCTGGGGCAGCCCGTCCTCGTTCAGGACGGCCACATACTGATCTTCGACCTTGATCACATACACGTCAGGAATGACGTACTGGGACTGCGTCGGGTTGTAACGGCTCCCCGGCTTCGGATCCAGGTTGCGGATGACCTCGATGTGCTCCTTCAGATCGTCGATCGTCAACCCGAGCTTCTTGGCGATCTCCGGCACCTGATGGTTCTGAAGAAGACGCAGGTGGTCGGCGACGATCTTTTCTGTCGGCGTGCCCTCCAGCCCAAGATGCCGCAGTTGCAGCAACAGACACTCCTGGAGATCGCGCGCCGCGACACCGACCGGATCGAACCCCTGGACCAGCTTCAGCGTACGTTCAACATCCTCGACCGGCCACGGCCCCATGGCCGCCAGCTCCTCGAAAGACGCCACCAAATATCCGTCATCGTCCAGGTTGCCGATGATGGCCGAGCCAATCTCGCGAGTGAGCGGGTCGTCGGTCTGCATCGAGAGCTGCCACATCAAATGATCGGCCAGCGAGCTCGCCGTCGACAGCGTGTTCTCGATGGGCGGCAGCTCCTTGATCTCCTGTGGCGCCCGTGGCCGGTACCCATCGTCGAGGTAGTCGCCAAAGAAGTACTCGTAGTCCTGATCGTCCCATGTGTCGGCCTTCGCGACCTCGCTCTTGACCTCCGCCTTCTCAGGCGCCGCCGAGGCGTCGACCGGCTGCAACTCCTCAGTCGGCACCTCCTCGAGCATCGGGTTCTCCACCATCTCCTGATTCAGCAGATCCGACAACTCGAGCGTCGACATCGGGAGCAGCTTGATCGCCTGCTGAAGGGATGGCGTCAGGATCAGCTTCTGAACAAGCCGGGTGTGAAGTTTTTGCTGAATGCCCATGAAGCCGTGGCGTCAGTTAAGTCGCTGTCTCGTCAACACTTGACTGTCGAGAACAGGAACGCACTCGACAGGCGGGCGCGCCGGTCGTGCGCCCGCCTTGCAATTCTCACGCCTATCTTAGTCCAATCGGAACTCGGCCCCCAGATAAATCCGTCGGACTTCCTGGTCGGCGGCGAGGCTGGCGGGCGTTCCACTTTTGAAAATGACCCCGTCGTGGACGATGTAGGCGCGATCGGTGATGCGGAGCGTCTCGCGGACGTTGTGATCGGTCACCAGGACGCCGATGCCGCGCTCCTTCAAATGAAAGATGATGTGCTGGATATCGCCGACGGCGATCGGATCGATACCCGCGAACGGCTCGTCGAGGAGGATGAACTTGGGCGACACCACGAGCGCGCGCGTGATTTCGACCCGCCGACGCTCGCCACCCGACAAGGTATGGGCGGGCGCGTGTGCGAGCGGCGTCAGGTTCAGCTCCGCCAGCAGCTCGCCAAGCCGTGCCCGGCGCGCCGCCGGGCTGAGGTCCGTCGTTTCGAGAATGGCCAAGAGGTTCTGCTCGACGGTCAGGCCGCGGAAGATCGAGGGCTCCTGTGGCAAGTACCCGATGCCCTTTCGGGCCCGGATGTACATCGGGTCGTCGGTCACGTCCTGGCCGTCGATCTCGACACGGCCCGAATCCGGTGCCGTCAGGCCCACGGTCATGTAGAACGTCGTCGTCTTGCCGGCGCCGTTTGGCCCGAGCAGGCCGACAATCTCACCCGAGGCAACCTCGAGATTGACACTGCGTACGACCGTGCGGCCGCCGTACGACTTGGTGAGATCCCGCGTCCGCAGCGTTGCCATCGATCAGGGGCACTGCCCTCGACCTCTGGTCTGCGTACGGCTCTGCTGGCTGCCATCGACCACGAGGGTATCGGCGGCCTTGAGGTAGGTCAGTGTCCTCCCAGTCGTCGCACCGCCGCACGCGTCGGTGATCGTGACCGGCTGGCCGGCGACGAAGTACCGATCGTCGGAGGTCGTGTGCGTCAGGCGGGCGCCGGTGATTCGTCGGTTCTGGTCGCGGAGCGTCACGGCATCGTACGCCTCGGCGCGCTCGAGCTCGTCACCGGACGGCTTCAGATACAGCTCGATCCTGGCGGCCCTCAGATCCCGATCCGACGCGCTCAGGTGCGCATCGCCGGCGTACGTGGCTCGACGCGAGGCGTCCTCATAGGTGAACTCCCTGGCGGTCGCTATCGACCGCACCCGCGTTCTCTTCTTCTCCTTGTCCACCTCATCGAGCACCGTCGCCGTCACGACAGTCCCGGTCGCGGCGAGGTCGCCGCTTCTGGCGTCGAGCACGATCGACGTGGCCTTGATCGACCGCTCACCCTGCCAGAGCTGCGCGCCTCCGCTGTAAGTGGCCTTCGAGACCGAACCGTCATAATCCAGGGCGCCTGCTGTGACGTTGATTGGCTCGTCCTGACTGAACATCGATGGCAGACGTCGGTCGCTCGTCGCCTCGGCCCGGCTGTCCCTCCTGATGGGCTGGAGAACACTCCTGACCGCCCCGGCCGCGGTCATTGTCGGGCCGACCAGTACAACGTCGATCCTGGTCGCATCCACGGCAAGCAGCTCGTTGACGACACGAGGGGCGAGGGCTCCCGGTTCAGATCCGGTCAGCTCGAGAAGGCTCTTGTCCAGATCGTACCGGGCGGAGTGAGCGAGCGCCGTCATCTGGCCGTCCACGAAACGGACGGAGCGCGCGAACCTGACTTCCTCGATCGCGCTCATCCCCGGCTTGAACGTCACGTCAAGCGTGCCGGCGCTGGCCACGCGGTCCACATCGGGACCCCGTTCCCGATACTCGACACCCCCAGCAAATTGCGCCTGCGTCAACCCGCGGTCGGGTTCGCCCGTCCCGTCCATGGTGGCCGACCGGATCGTCCGGGCCGGCGTACCAGACTCTGCGGGCAGCGTCAGCTGCACGGCTCCGCGTGCGGCAAGCGCGACGGGCGTCGTCCCGTCGGGCGCAAGACTGATGTCGAGCGCGCCAGCGGCGATCTGTCGGCCGGCCCTCCCGGATTCTCCTGCGAGCTGGATGACACCATCGCCCGCAACGAAGGCGTGCTCGATCGTCCGCCCGTCAGAGGCGTACTTCAAGTCCATGTCGCGGCCCGTGAGCGCCTGCAAGCCGCCAGCACCCGATTGGCCGGCGGCGACCCTGGACCCATTGCGCAGGCTCATCGTCTCGATCCGCTTCTCGTCGGTGCTGAGGATCACAACCGCCGTCTCCGATTCAACGATCTGACGCTCGCGCTGCAGTCTTGCGCCGCCCGTGAACCGCAGGGACCGCTCGCCGCGCGCGAATGCCGCCGTCTCCGACGTGACGTGCGTGCCGCCGGCTCCGCTTTCATCGGGAGCCACCTCGGTCACGACCTGGTCGAGAATCGTGAGCACGTCGCGTCGGTGGTCGTACGTCAGGCCGACGCCCGATCCCGCCGTCCGGCCGCGAGAGAATTCGACCGGACCGTCGGTAGAAACGACGCCGTCGGTGTCCGTGTAGCTGGCGTGTTCGGTCCTCACCACGACGCCGTCAGAGGACGCCAACCGCACGTCTCCGTCCAGGGTCATTGTCGCGTCGTTCTGACCGACCCGGCCCTCTTTGCCCGTGATGGTGAAGCGGCGGCCGCCGCCGCGCTCCTCAGTGACGATCGTGACGCCCACCAGTCTGGTCGAGCCATCGGCGTAGGTGAGCTGTTTCTCGTATTCGACGCTGACATCCTCGCGCGACAGCTTGAAGCGGGCCACGCGGCCGCTCGTACTTTCGGCCACGGCAGCCGGATCGGTGCGGACCGGCGGCGAAGCCGTCGGGCGCAGGTCGCGGCGCTTGAACGCCAACACCACGACCACGGTGAATGCCACCGAGGCAATCACGATGAGAAGCCGCGCCACTCTCTGCCAACGCATCAGGTAGCACTCTTCAGGTCGGCCAGTGTCAACTCGACGTAGGTCTCTCCGTTGAATTGATTCTGCTCCAACGAGAACGCCACGTCGAGGGCGGCCCGATGCTCCACCAGATAGTCGTGCCGTTCGGCGGCCCGCCAGGCAATGGCGCGGAAGACGCGGCCGTCCTGCTTGAGCGCCATCTTCAGATGCCGCTCCTTGAGCATCCGCGGGCCGTCGACGATCTCCACCTTACGCGCGGCGAACACCGGCCGCGGGTTCCCGGCCCCAAACGGGGCGAGCGACGCCATCCCGGACACGACCCCGCTCGTGATTCCGCGGAACCCGAGCGCGTCGTCAATCGACAGCCGGGGGATCAGATCGTCGGGCCCGAGCGTCTCATCGGCCACCCCGTTGACGGCGGCGCGAAACTCCTTGAGGCGATCGGCTTCAAGTGTCACACCAGCAGCCCGCTTGTGGCCCCCGAATCGCATCAGCATGGGCGCACACCGTTCGAGGGCGCCGAGGATGTCGAACCGCGGGATGCTCCGGCACGATCCGTGCGCCACGCCATCTTCCACAGACAGAACAATCGCCGGCCGGTGAAATGCCTCCACGAGCTTACTGGCGACAATGCCAATCACCCCGCGATGCCAGAGCTCGCCAGCCACGACGAGCACCGATCGCGCGCCGATGTCGGGATCGGTCTGGACGATCTTCTTGGCCGCCGCGACGATCCCGGCCTCTTCCTCCCGGCGCCGGACGTTCTCGCCATCGAGCTCCGTCGCCAGCGCCCGCGCCTCCTCCGCCATCGATTCGTCGGAGGCGAGCAGCAGCCGTGTCGCGATGTCCGGCGTGCTCATGCGTCCAGCCGCGTTGACGCGAGGCGCAATCATGAAGGATACGTGATAGGCATCGATTGTCTTCCCCGCCAGCCCCGCCACATCGATGAGCGCCCGCAATCCGATCTTGTGCGGACCACGAGTGAGCAGGTCCAGACCGATCTTGGCAATCACGCGGTTCTCGCCCACGAGCGGCACGACATCGGCGAGCGTACCGATGGCGGCGATCTTCACGAACCCGGGCAGCCACCGTTCCCGCTCCGCCCGCGTCCCGAGCGCCTGCACCAGCTTGAGCGCCACGCCGACTCCCGCGAGGTTCTTGTCCGGATAGCCACAGTCGCGGCGCTTGGGGTTGATGACGGCCAGCGCTTTTGGCAGCTCGGCGTCCGGCTCGTGATGGTCGGTGATGATCAGGTCGACGCCCAGCTCGGCTGCCCGCCGTGCGGCCTCGTTTTCACGAATCCCGCAGTCGACCGAGACGACGAGCGACACGCCCTCGGCGTGCAACCGTTCGAGCCCGGCCGGCTGCAAGCCATAGCCGTCGCGGCGCTCGGGAATGTAGTGCACGACGCTCGCGCCGAGCAGTTCGAGCGCGCGCCGCAGGATGACGGTCGACGTCACGCCGTCCACGTCGTAATCGCCGTGGACCGCAATCCGCTCCTTCCGCGCGATCGCGCCCATGATGCGATCGACCGCGACCCGCATGTCGGCAAGCGCCATCGGATCGTGCAGATGATCGAGCGACGGATGCAGGAACCGGAACGCCTCCTCCGGATCGCCCAGACCACGCTGGCACAGCAGGCGCGCCACCGGTGGCTCGATCTTCAGCGCCGACGCCAGCGCCCCTGCGGCCGACTCGTCAGCGGGCTGCAACTCCCACCGTGGAGGGATCACCCCTAGCCTCCCTCGTCCACGAAATCCACACCCAGCCGCCCCATCGCCCGGAACTTCTCGTACCGGCGCGCCAGGCGCGTGTCGCCGTCCTCCGCGCTCACCTCGGCCAGCACCCGTTCAAGCGCCGCGTCGACGAGCCCTGCCGCGGCAGTCGGGTTCGCGTGCGCGCCGCCAGCCGGCTCGGGAACGATCTCATCGATGAGTCCCCCTTTCAGCAAGTCGGGCGCCGTCAGCTTCAGCGCAGCGGCCGCTTCAACTTTCTTCGACTGGTCGCGCCAGAGAATCGCCGCGCACCCTTCGGGCGGGATGACGCTGTAGATGGCGAACTCCTGCATCAGGACGCGATCGCCGACAGCGATGCCGAGCGCGCCTCCGCTCCCGCCCTCGCCGCTGACGAGGATGATAATCGGCGTGTCGAGCAGCATCATGTCGCGCAGGTTGACGGCAATGGCTTCAGCCACACCGCGCTCTTCGGACTCGACGCCGGGATAGGCTGCCGGCGTGTCGACGAACACGAGGATCGGCCGCCGGAATTTCTCGGCCAGGCGCATGGCGCGCAGCGCCTTGCGATAACCCTCCGGCCGCGCGTACCCGAAGTTCCGGAAGATCTTGTCTTTCGTGTCGCCGCCCTTGATGTGGCCGACCAGGAGCACGCTCTGGCCCTTATAGTCGGCGCACCCGGTCATCATCGCGTGGTCGTCGGCGAAGCGGCGATCGCCGTGGATCTCGAAGAAATTCGTGAAGAGCGCCGGGATGAACTCGATGAGACCCGGGCGGCTCGGATGCCGCGCGACGAGCACCCGCTGCCAGGGCGTCAGCGACCGATAGAGGTTCGCCCTCACCACATCGAGCCGGCGCCTCAGCGATTCGACTTCGCGGTCGTGTGCGTCGGTGCGTGGCAGCAGGCCCAGCGCCTCGATCTCCTTCAGGAGAACGGCGATCGGCTCCTCGAACTCCAAGGTTTCTGGTGGCATAACTTCAGCGCAGTGACACCGAGCCCCGTCCGACGACCTGCTCGACCTCCGCAATCAACGCCGGCGACGGTCGGACGCGGATGTGCGACGAGACGTCGGCACGAATGCGGAGATGCCTGGGCTCGGACGGCAGATCGATTTCAAACGACACGCGCCGGTCGCCGCGATGTCGGGCGAAGATTTCGCATAGCGCCTCGAAGACGCCACGATCGGCCGGCATGCGGACACAAATCGCGACCTCGCGCGCCAGCCGCTCGCGCACGCTGTCGAGCCCCACAATTTCCGACGCGAGTATCCTGACCGACTCGTCGTCTCGCTCCAGCTTGCCCCGAACGAGCACCAGCGTGCCGGCCTCGATCAGGTCCGCACTACGCTGGTAGGTGTCGGGAAACGCGATGACCTCGACCCCGCCCCGCGAGTCTTCGAGCGTGAAGACGGCCATGCGGTCGCCTTTGCGCGTCTTGAGCTGCCGGCACGCCGCAATGATGCCGCCAATGCTCGTATCCGCCTCAATCGGCCTCGGCCCGCCCGGTCCCCATGCGTCACTCCGCGAGAGGGTCGAACCAGTAGCACCACTAGAACCGCCAGCCTGCGTGACCGGCGCCGTCAGCTCCGCCGTCGATCGCGCCCCGAAATTCTTCAGCTCCAACGCGTAACGGTCCACCGGATGGCCGCTCCAGTACAGCCCGAGCGTCTCCTTCTCGTACGCGAGCTGCTCGGTCTCCGACCAGGGCGCGGCTTCCGGCAGAGTGGCGGCCTGAAGACCTTCCCCCGCCGGGACTGGCTCTTCCATTCCACCAAATAGCTGGGCCTGCCCCTCGCTCTTATCACGCTGAAGGCGCGCGCCGTGTTCGCACGCGGCATCGACGGCGGCCACCAGGCGTGGCCGCAGCATCGGCGGGGATAACGAACCATCGGTCGCCAGCGAATCGAAGGCGCCGGCCTTGATCAGGCTCTCGAACACGCGCTTGTTGACCAGCCGCAGGTCGACGTGCTCGCAGAGCGTCACGAGCGACGTGATTCGTCCCTCGGTGGCGCGCACGTCGAGTATCGACTGGATGGCGCCCTCGCCGACGTTCTTGATCGCGGTCAATCCAAACCGGACACCGAGCCCAGGCTCCACGACAAACCTCATCTGGCTCCTGTTGATGTCGGGCGGCAGAACCGGAATGCCGCGCTCGCGGCACTCGCCGAGATACACAGCCAGTTTGTCGGTGTTCTGCGATTCAATCGTCAGCAGCGACGCGGCAAACTGCCATGGGTAATTCGCCTTGAGGTACGCCGTCTGGTAGGCGAGCAGCGCGTACGCCGTCGAGTGCGACTTATTGAAGCCGTAGCCGGCAAAGTGCTCCATCAACTCAAAGATGCGCGCGGCCTTGCGTTCGCCGATGCCGCGGCTCTTCGCGCCGCCGATGAACTTTCCGCGCATCGTCGCCATGACCTCGGGGTTCTTCTTGCCCATCGCCTTGCGCAGCACGTCGGCCTCGCCGAGCGAGAAGCCGGCGAGGACGTTCGAGATGCGCATGACCTGTTCCTGATAGGCAATGACGCCGTAGGTGTCCGAGAGAATCGGCTCGAGCTCGGCCAGCTCGTACTTGACCTCCGTCTTCCCCTGCTTGCGGGCGATGAAGTCGTCGACCATGCCGCTTCTGAGCGGACCGGGCCGGTAGAGCGCGTTGAGCGCGATGAGGTCGTCGAGGCGCTGCGGCTTGGCCTTGCGCAAGATGTCGCGCATCCCGCTGCTCTCGAACTGGAAGATGCCGTAGGTTTGCCCCTCCTGAAAGATCTGATACGTCTTCGGGTCGTCGAGCGGCAGCCGATCGATGTCGAGCCGCTCGCCCGTCGTCCGCTCGATTTCGCCGACCGCATCGGCAATGAGCGTCAGCGTGCTCAGCCCGAGAAAGTCCATCTTCAGCAGGCCGATGCGCTCGATCTCCTTCATGGACCATTGCGTGGTGATCTCGTCGCGGGCTCCTTTGTAGAGCGGCGCGTACTCCGTGATCGCCTTCGGCGCGATGACCACCCCGGCCGCGTGCACCGAGGCGTGCCGCGTCATCCCCTCGAGCCGTCTCGCCACGCTCAACAGCTCCTTGACCTTCGGATCGTTCTGTTCGAGATCCTTGAGCGCCTGGCTTTCCTCGAGCGCCTTGTCGAGCGTGATGTCGAGCGTGGCCGGAATGTGCTTGGCCACCTTATCGACGTCAGCAAACGGCATCTCGAGCACACGTCCCACGTCGCGCACGACGGCTCTCGCCTTCATCGTGCCGAAGGTGATGATCTGGGCGACGTTCTCGCGGCCGTACTTCCGAGTCACGTACTCGATGACCTCACCGCGGCGCCGCTCGCAGAAGTCGATGTCGATGTCGGGCAGCGAGATGCGCTCGGGGTTCAAGAAACGTTCAAAGATGAGCTCGAAATCGAGCGGGTCGACGTCGGTAATCCGCAGGCAATACGCAACGAGGCTGCCGGCCGCAGATCCGCGGCCCGGGCCAACCGGAATGCCCTGCTCGCGCGCGTAACGGATGAAGTCCCACACGATGAGAAAGTACCCGGGGTACTTCATCCGTGTGATCATCTCGATCTCGTAGGACAAGCGTCGCTCGTACTCGTCGATCGTGTGCCGCAGCGCACCGGTCGAGGCGAGCTGTCTGAGCCGCTGCAGCCGGTTCGCGAATCCCTCACGCACGACGTGCTCGAAGTACTCATCGACCGCATACGGGGCGGGCACGTCGAAATTCGGCAGATGATTCTCGCCCTCGGCCAGCTTCACGTCGCATCGTTCGGCGATTCGGACCGTGTTGGCCAGCGCCTCCGGATGGTCCTTGAAGGCATCCGCCATCTGCGCCTGCGTCTTGAGGAAGAAGTTCTGGCTCTCGTACCGCATCCGCTTGGGGTCGCTGAACGCCTTCCCGGTGCCAATGCACAACAGCACATCGTGCGGATGCGCGTCGCTCTCGCGGACGTAGTGCACGTCGTTGGTGCAGACCAGTGGCAGATTGAGGTCGCGCGCGAGGCCGGGCAGGCCGCTGTTGACGACGCGCTGGTCGTCGATGCCGTGCCACTGCATCTCGAGGAAGAAGTTGCCCGCACCGAAAATGTCGCGATACGCCGCGGCCGCCTCGACCGCCTTTCGCTCTTGTTGGTGCGAAAGGCCCTCGGCCACTTCCCCCTTCAGGCAGCTGCTCAACCCAATGAGGCCCTTGGCATGCCGTGCGAGCAGCTCCTTGTCGATGCGTGGCTTGTAGTAGAACCCCTCCATGTAGCCCGCCGACACCAGCTTGATCAGGTTGTGGTAGCCCTCGGCATTTTCGGCAAGCAGGATGAGATGGTTTGCCGTCTCGCCCGGATTGCCGCTCTTGGTGTGGCGGCTTCCCGGGGCCATGTACACCTCGCACCCGAGAATCGGCTTTACCCCGCGCTGGCGCGCATGATCGTGAAACATCACCGACGAAAACAGATTGCCGTGCTCGGTGACCGCGAGGGCCGGCATCTTCAACGCCACGGCCTGATCGAGCAGCTCGTCGATCCGGCACGCGCCATCGAGAAGCGAGTATTCGGTGTGAAGGTGAAGGTGGACGAATTCAGTCATTCCCATTCAATCGTCGACGGCGGTTTCGAGCTGATGTCGTAGACCACGCGATTGACGCCCCGTACCTCGTTGACGATCCGCGATGAGATCCGCGCGAGCAAATCGTGGGGCAACCGCGCCCAGTCCGCGGTCATGCCGTCCCGGCTCTCGACGGCGCGAATCGCCACCGTATACTCGTAGGTCCGCTCGTCGCCCATGACCCCGACACTCTGCACCGGCAGCAACACCGCGAAGCTCTGCCACAGGCGGGCGTACCAGCCGTCGCGCCGGATTTCGTCGGCCACAACGGCGTCGGCGCGCCGAAGGAGCGCGAGGCGGTCCGGCGTGACCTCGCCCAGAATGCGTACGGCGAGGCCGGGGCCTGGGAACGGCTGTCGGACCACGAACTCTTCGTCCAGCCCGAGCTTGCGGCCCACCTGGCGGACCTCATCCTTGAAGAGCTCGCGCAGCGGCTCGACCAGCTTCATCCGCATCCGTTCGGGCAAGCCGCCGACGTTGTGGTGGCTCTTGATGAGGGCCGACTGCCCCACAATCGACACCGATTCGATCACGTCGGGGTACAGCGTACCCTGGGCGAGGAAATCGACGTCGCCCAATTTGGCTGCTTCGGCCTCGAACACGTCGATGAAGGTCGCCCCGATGATCTTGCGCTTCCGCTCCGGATCGATCACGCCTGCGAGACGGTCGAGAAACAGATTCGACGCATCGACAAACACCAGTGGCAGCTTCAGCCGCTCGAAGCGCTTGAGGATCTGCGACGCCTCGTCAAGCCGGAGCACGCCGTTATCCACGAACATACAGGTCAGCTTGTCGCCCACCGCGCGATGAATGATGAGGGCCGCCACGGTCGAATCCACGCCGCCGCTGAGCGCACACACCACGCGCCCGCCGGCGACCTGCGCCCGGATTTTCGCCGTCGCCTCCTCGACAAACGACGCCATCGTCCAATCGCCCGTGCAGCCGCACACGCCATAGGCGAAGTTGCGGAGGATCTCGAGGCCGCGCTCGGTGTGCGCCACCTCGGGGTGAAACAGTAACGCGTACAGGCCGCGATCGACATGCGCCATCGCCGCGACCGGCGCGTTGACGCTCGTCGCCAGCACCGAAAAGCCCGCCGGCGGCCGAGCGACGAAATCGCCGTGGCTCGCCCATACGCGAATCTCGGTCGGCACGTCAGCAAAAATGTCGGCGCCGCGGACGCGAGGACTTGATCCGCTCGTGAGCGTCACCATCGCGTGCCCGAACTCTCGCTGCGGCGCGGGCGCGACCTGGCCGCCGAGCGTGTGGGCCATCAGCTGCATGCCGTAGCAGATGCCGAGCACCGGGCTCCCCAACTCGAACAGCGCCGGATCGCACTTGGGCGCGCCAGCGTCGGACACGCTCTTGGGTCCACCCGACAGAATCACGCCTGACGGCCGTCGCGCGCGTATCTTCTCGGCCGGCGCATCCGGTGGCCAGATCTCGGAGTACACGGACAGCTCCCGTAAGCGCCGCGCAATCAGTTGTGTGTACTGCGATCCGAAATCGAGAACGAGAATGGTCTGATGATTCACGAGGGCCTGAGGAGAACAGACGCTATTATAGCGGTGTGAGCGCGGGCTGGACCACTAGGAGTCTTGAGCCGGTGAATTGTGAGTAGTTGAGTCAAGTTT
>Ga0156016_157_pt5 | contig 36384 bp, 28 predicted proteins | sample RifCSPlowO2_02_FD_107670 | JGI IMG/M metagenome (GOLD analysis project Ga0156016, IMG submission 107670) | Acidobacteria bacterium RIFCSPLOWO2_02_FULL_64_15 | reverse complement strand
GCCAGAAGCGTCTGGCCGGAACGACATCGAGCTGACGAAGAGCAACATCCTGCTCATCGGCCCGACGGGAACCGGCAAGACGCTTCTGGCTCAGACGCTGGCCAAGCTTCTGTCGGTGCCCTTTACGATCGTCGACGCCACGACGCTCACCGAAGCGGGCTACGTCGGCGAGGACGTCGAGAACATCATCCTGAAGCTGCTGCAGGCGGCCGGCGGCGACATCGAGAAATGCCAGCAGGGCATCATCTATATAGATGAAGTCGACAAGATCTGCCGCAAGGACGAGAACCCGTCGATCACGCGCGACGTGTCGGGCGAAGGCGTCCAGCAGGCGCTCCTGAAGATCCTCGAAGGTACGGTCGCCAACGTGCCGCCGCAGGGCGGACGCAAGCACCCGCACCAGGAGTTCTTCCAGGTCGATACGACCAATATCCTCTTTATCTGCGGCGGCGCGTTCGTCGGTCTCGACAAGCAGATCGAGCGGCGCGTCGGCAAGAAGACGCTCGGGTTCAAGGCCGAGGTGAAGTCGGCGCGCGACCGTGATATCGGTACCACGCTCGAGCAGCTCGAGCCGCAGGATTTGATCAAGTACGGCCTGATTCCTGAGTTCGTCGGCCGGCTGCCTGTCGTCGGCACGCTGCACGAACTCGACAAGACCGCGCTCGTCCAGATCCTGACGCAGCCGCGCAACGCCATCACGCGTCAGTACATGAAACTGTTCGAGTACGAGAACGTGAAGCTGCGATTCACCGACGATGCACTTGAAGCGATCGCCGAATCGGCGCTCGAACGCAAGATTGGCGCGCGGGGCCTTCGGATGATCATCGAGGATCTGATGCTCGATCTGATGTATCAGGTGCCGAACCAGAAGAAGCTCCGCGAGGTCACGATCACGCGAGAGATCGTGATGGAGAAGGACAAACCCGTCACGCTCATCGAGAAGGCTGGATGAACGCGTGAATTGCTGATTGCGGATTGTTGATTGCTGATTCGGGCACGCTGGACGCAATCATCAATCAGCAATCCGAAATCAACAATTCAGGAGTCACCGTTTGGAAGTCTACGAAACCCTCCCCATCGTGCCACTGCGAGACGTCGTGGTCTTTCCGCACATGATGATGCCGTTCGTCATTGGACGGCCGTCCTCGACGCGGGCACTGGAGCACGCGCTCCTCAAGGACAAACGCATTTTCCTGGCCGCGCAGCACGACGCGTCGGTCGACGACCCGAAGCCGGACGACATCTACACGATGGGCTGCGTGGCCAACGTCGTGCAGAGCCTGAAGCTGCCCGACGGCAACATCAAGGTGCTGGTCGAAGGCGTGGATCGCGCACGGGCTGTCGAGTGGAAGGAAGACAAGGGTTTCTACCGAGTCGTCGTCAAGGTGCTGCCCAAGGCGCGGGAAACGAGCCCGGACGCCGAAAGCACGATGAGCCGCGTCGTGTCGCTCTTCGAGCAGTACGTCAAGCTCTCGAACAACCTGAATTTCGACGCGATGATTGCCGCCGTACGCGTCGACGATCCCGGGAAGCTCGCAGACACGATTGCTGCCCATTTGCTGGTGGGCGTGGACGAGAAGCAGAACCTGCTCGAGATCATCTCGCCGACCGAGCGGCTCAACCGCATCGCCGGCATCCTCGAAATCGAGGTGGATAAGCTCCAGGTCGACCGCCGCATCCAGTCTCGCGTCAAGAAGCAGATGGAGAAGGCGCAGAAGGAGTACTACCTCAACGAGAAGATGAAGGCCATCCAGAAGGAGCTGGGCCGCAAGGACGAGAAGGGCAACGAGGTCGACGAGCTCAAGAAGAAAATCGAAACCTCCAAGATGCCCAAGGACGTCGAGGAGAAGGCCATCCAGGAGCTCAAGCGCCTGGAAGCGATGCCCCCGATGTCAGCCGAGGCGACTGTTTCGCGCAACTACCTCGATTGGCTCATCGCCGTGCCCTGGCACAAGAAGACGCGCGAGAGCCGGGATCTCAAGCGGGCCGAGGAGATCCTCCACGAAGATCATTACGGGCTGGAAAAGATCAAGGAGCGCATCCTCGAGTTCCTCGCGGTCCGCTTATTGGTCAAGAAGCCGAAGGCGACCATCCTCACCTTTTCCGGGCCTCCGGGCGTCGGCAAGACGTCGCTGGCCAAGTCGATCGCGCGTGCGATGAACCGCAAGTTCGTGCGGCTCTCGCTCGGCGGCGTGCGAGACGAGGCCGAAATCCGCGGCCACCGCCGCACCTACATCGGCGCCTTCCCTGGCCAGATCATCCAGATGATGAAGAAGGCCGGCTCGATGAATCCGGTCTTCCTACTCGACGAAGTCGACAAGATGTCGATGGACTTCCGAGGCGATCCGTCGGCGGCGCTCCTCGAAGTGCTCGACCCGGAGCAGAACCACACGTTCTTGGATCACTACCTCGACGTCGAGTACGACCTGTCGCACGTGATGTTCATCTGCACGGCCAACGTGCTGCACACGATCCCGCAAGCGCTGCGCGATCGCATGGAAGTGCTGCAATTGGCCGGCTACACGGAGATCGAGAAGGTCGAGATCGCGAAGAAGTTTCTCTCGGCGAAGGCCATCGAAGGCGTAGGGCTGACCAAGGACAACATCACCTTCGCTGACGAGGCGTTCCAGACCCTCATTCAGCGGTACACGCGCGAGGCGGGCGTCCGCAACCTCGAGCGCGAGATCTCGTCGATCTGCCGTAAGGTCGCGCGCAAGGTCGTGGCCGAGGGCAATACGTTCTCCGAGGAGATTACTGCCGAGAAAGTGACCCAGTACCTCGGTGTGCCGCGCTTCCGCAACACGATGGCCGAGGAGACCAACGAGATCGGCATCGCCACCGGTCTCGCGTGGACGGAGGTGGGCGGCGAAATTCTCGTCACCGAGGCGACGCTCATGCCGGGCAAGGGCCATCTGACGCTCACCGGCAAACTGGGCGACGTCATGCAGGAATCGGCGCAGGCGGCGATGAGCTGGGTGCGGTCGAAGTCCGAGGAGTTCGGGATCCCGAAGGAATTCAACCGCAAGACCGACGTCCATATACACGTGCCCGAGGGCGCGATCCCCAAAGACGGACCGTCGGCGGGGATCACGCTCGCCACCGCGCTCGTCTCGGCGCTGGCGCGCGTGCCGATCCGCAAGGACGTGGCCATGACGGGCGAGATCACGCTGCGCGGCAAGGTGCTGCCGATTGGCGGCGTCAAGGAAAAGGTGCTCGCCGCCCATCGCGCCGGCATCAAGAACATCGTGCTGCCGAAGGATAACGAGAAGGACCTGGCCGACATTCCGAAGAACGTGCTGGACACGCTCAACGTCTACCTGGTCCAGACGATGGACGAGGTCCTGAAGATCGCGCTGGCCGAGCCGCTCGCGGGGCGCCTCGCCGCCGAGGCGCAAGCCGAACCGGTCGCCAGTGCCATTGCCGACGACACCATTACGCACTAGTGAGATTTCTGATTGCGGATTGCTGATTGCTGATTGACAGCCTGTCGCTGCGATCTACCGTCTTGAATCCTGACATCCCGCATTGAACATTACCCCCGAGTCTGGGGGCCCCACGCCAATACGTAAGGACTGGATGAACTGTGGACACTGATCGACCAACGGGCGAGCAACCTCAGCAGCCCCCAACCCCCACCACGCCGCAACAGCAATCTCAGCCGTCTCCGAAGGGGAACGGCGCCGGCGCTCAGGACAAGGGCGCCGCGCCACCCGAGAGAATCGAGCGCATCGATCTCGCGACGCTCAAGGACATGAGCGTCGGCGCGCTGACCAAGATCGCCAAGCAGCTCGATGTGCCGGGCGCGACCGGCATGCGCAAGCAGGAGCTGATCTTCGAGATTCTGAAGGCGCGCGCCGAAAAGAGCGGCCTGATCTTCTCTGAGGGGGTTCTCGAAGTGCTCCCTGACGGGTTCGGGTTCCTCCGCGCCCCCGACTATAACTACCTGCCGGGACCGGACGACATCTACGTCTCGCCTTCGCAGATCCGGAAGTTCGATCTGCACACCGGCGACACCGTCTCCGGCCAGATTCGGCCGCCCAAGGATGGCGAGCGATACTTCGCGCTGATCAAGGTCGAGGCGGTGAATTTCGAGCCGCCCGAGCGTGCGCGCGAGAAGGTGTTCTTCGAGAACCTGACGCCGCTGTACCCGCAGTCGAAGATTTCGCTCGAGACCGAGGGCGACAACCTCTCCGCCCGCGTGCTGGATCTGCTGGTGCCTATCGGCAAAGGCCAGCGGGGCCTCATCGTCGCGCCTCCGCGCACCGGGAAGACCATGCTGCTGCAGAACATCGCGAACAGCATCACGGCGAACCATCCGGAGGTGTACCTGATCGTGCTGCTCATCGACGAGCGGCCCGAAGAGGTGACCGACATGCAGCGATCGGTGCAGGGCGAGGTCGTCTCGTCGACCTTCGACGAGCCCGCGCAGCGCCACGTGCAAGTCGCCGAGATGGTGATCGAGAAAGCGAAGCGCCTGGTCGAGCACAAGAAGGACGTGGTGATCCTGCTCGACTCCATCACACGTCTGGCGCGCGCCTACAACACGATCGTGCCGCCGTCGGGCAAGATCCTTTCTGGTGGCGTGGACAGCAACGCCCTGCAGCGGCCCAAGCGCTTCTTCGGCGCGGCCAGAAACATCGAGGAGGGCGGTTCGCTGACCATCGTGGCCACGGCGCTCATCGACACCGGCTCGCGGATGGACGATGTGATTTTTGAAGAGTTCAAGGGCACCGGCAACCTCGAGATTCTCCTCGACCGGAAGCTGACGGATCGCCGCGTGTTCCCGTCGATCGACATCCAGAAGAGCGGCACCCGCAAAGAGGAGCTGCTCATCCCGAAAGACGACCTCAACCGCGTGTGGGTGCTCCGCAAAGTGCTCACGCCGCTCTCGCCCGTCGAGGCCATGGAGCTGCTGCTCTCGAAGATGTCCAAGACGAAATCCAACCAGGACTTCCTCGCGTCGATGTCGAACGGAAAAGGCTAGGTCCCAGGGATTCTCCGCGTGCGCCAACGCAGCTTCGGCCGGACCGACTGGCAGGTTTCCGAAGTCGGCTACGGCATGTGGGGCATGGGCGGGTGGACCGGCAGCAACGATGAGGAATCGCTCCGCGCCTTAGATCGGGCGATTGCGCTCGGCTGCAATTTCTTCGACACCGCGTGGGTCTACGGGATGGGGCGCAGCGAGAGGCTGCTCGGTCAGGCCCTGCGAGCCAGACCCGACGCCCGCGCCGTTATCGCGACCAAGATTCCGCCGAAGAACATGAGATGGCCGGGCAGCGCCGAGTACCCCGTCGCCAGCACGTATCCGCCCAACCACATCCGGCAGTACACCGAGAAGAGCCTGAAGAATCTCGGCGTCGAGACGATCGACCTGCAGCAGTTCCACGTCTGGAGCGACGCGTGGGCGAGCGATGCCGACTGGCAGCGTGCCGTCGACGATCTCAAGCGCGAGAAGCTGGTGCGCGCCTTCGGCATCAGCGTCAACCGATGGGAACCGACCAACGTCTTCCGCGCGCTCGACACGGGCCTCATCGACTCGGTGCAGGTGGTGTACAACGTCTTCGACCAGGCGCCCGAGGACGAATTGTTCCCGTACTGCCAACGGCACAACATCGCGATCATCGCGCGCGTGCCGTTTGATGAAGGCAGCCTCGCTGGGACGCTCACGCGCGACTCACGGTGGCCAGACGGCGACTGGCGCAACATCTATTTCACGCCAGAGAACCTCGCAACGACGCTCGACCGTGTCGATCGGCTGCGGCCGCTCGTGCCCGAAGACATGGATCTGCCGGAACTGGCGCTGCGGTTCATCCTTGAACATCCCGCCGTCAGCACGACGATTCCGGGCATGCGCAGGCCCCGGCACGTCGAACGGAACCTGGCAGCAAGCGACGGCGTGCGACTCCCCCCTCGGTTGCGCGACGCTTTGCGCACCCACCGCTGGGACCGAACAGCCGTGATTCAGTAGCACCGGTTTTATAACCCCTCGTGGGTGGCCGCGCACGGGCGCCCGCCCGAGCGGAGGGCCGCCCCTCGTCGCATCGTAAGAGAGGCCTGAGCACGGGTGGGCTGTGCGCGGACCCCGGTCCAGCGATGAAACCGGGCGTGATGCTATACTTCGGATTTTGCAGGGTAGCCCAAGGAGATCGCTGTGAGGGAAGGCATCCATCCGAAGTACCACGAGGTTGAGGCCCGCTGTGCGTGCGGCGCGACCTGGAAGACCCGCTCGACCAAGCCCCAACTGCACCTTGAAATCTGCTCGAGCTGCCACCCGTTCTTTACCGGCCGGCAGAAGCTGATCGACACGGAGGGCCGCGTCGAACGCTTCACGAAGAAATTCGGCGCCCAGACGTCGGAAAGCCGGAAGAAGGCCGCAGCCGCAAAGACGGCCAAGATCAAGAAAGAAACCGCCGCTGCTGCCCGGTAATACTGAAGCCTCAAGTTTCAAGTCTCAAGTCTCAAGTTTGGAGTCTGCGGGGATTCGCCGTCAAACTTCAGACCTGAGACTTCAGACTTGCCCATCTTTTTCTGAATCCGTGCCAGGCGATGCCGAACGGCCTCGGTCCAGCGCGCATGCTCCCCAGCATCGAGACTGCGTAGCGCAAAGGCCTTCGCGGCAGCGAAATCCCGGACACGATGCTCGTGGTGGATCGCAAGCGCTTCGGTTGCCTCGCGGACGATGTGCGCCGGACAGCCCCGCACGGAGACGAGCAGCTGCCAGCAGGCCGCGGCTTGGTCGTACCGGCGGTCCCGACGCAGAAGAGGCGCCAGCGCGCGCAGCGCCTCGATTCTAACGGCCGGCAGCCTGGTGCTCGCCGCAATCGCCGTCGTGTAGGCTTCGCGCGCGCGTGCAGGGAGACCGGCTCGCGCATAGACCGCTCCCAACGCCAACGCCTCGCCGGCATCTCGTGCCGAGCCCGGCCCGAGGCGGACCAGTTCCAGGAGGCGCGCCGTCAGGCCCGCGAGCGACAAGAGGTCCAGCCGGTTGTGCTCGAGCACGTCAACGAGCGGACGGGCGTCGCCCGATCGGACGAACTGAAAGTAGCGGCCTGGTATCTCGAACCCCGGCACGTCGTCTACGCGCCGCGCGCCCAGAATCTCCGACTCCAGCACAGTCAGTGAGCAGCTCTCGCGCATACCCCAGAATCGTCTGGCCGGATGTAAGACGTCGATGTGCGGGAGGCTGGCACCGATCCACTCGAGGCGATGAAACGAGTATCGCGTTTCGAGCACGGGCGCGTCGAACGACTTGCCGTTGAAGCTGACGAGCGCGCCCACCGTGGCGATCTCCTCGGTCACGGCCGCAAGCAGCTCGCGTTCGTCGGCATAGCGTGTCAACAGGAATTGACGCGTGACGAAGGCGCCGTTAACGTCAAACCAACCGCAGCCGACGAGAAACGCGTGCGTTCCCGCTCCGCCGCTCAGTCCGGTTGTTTCCAGATCGAGGAAGAGGAATGGAGGCCGAGCCGGACGTCCGCCAGCGATCAGCGCCGCCCCGGCCGATCCCTCGGCGAACCGGGCCGCGATTGTTCCGACCGGGTCGCGGCCGTGCCTGGCGGACGGCTCCTGCCTCCGTTCAACAACAAAGCAGGAGGCGCCGCTCCATGAGCGCCATTCTCCACGGAGGACGCGTTTGAGATCCCTGTCGGTCCGGACATCAGAGACGGCATGCGAGACGGGCGACGTGGATCGCGGACGCGCAGTTCCCACGACGTCGCGGAGTCGCCGAACGAATGTCGACGAATCCATGTCAGGCGGCGGCCGCATCTGCGAGCAGCAAGTCCAGAATCCGTAGCGCAGCCGACTTGGCCAACGGGCCGGTGCTACCGATCGGCCCAACGCAACCAGGACAGCCGTTCTCGCATTCGCACTCGGCGATCAGTCGCCGGGTCGCGGTCACGAGCTCACCATGCATGCGGAACAGCGGCTCGCTGAAGCCGATGCCGCCTGGGTAGTTGTCGTAGATGAAGATGCGCGCCGAAAGCGGAGCCGGCTCCGAATCAATTGAGATGCCGATGTCATGGCGGTCGCACATCAGGAGGAGTTGCGCAACCTGCCGCATCGCAAACGAGAGGCCGACAACGCCGTCACGTCGATCGTCTGGCGCAAGCGGCAACTGTCCCATGACCGAGGCCGGAATCGTCAGCCAGTACGACGTCGTGTGCATCTGCTGCTCTGGCAGATCCAGCTCTCCAGAGCCGACGTTCTCGTTCGTGTAGAACTTGATCTTCTTGAAGCCCACGACGCGCGATACCACGCGGACTTCACCATGATTACTGCCCCGGGGCCCCACCCCCGCGGCTGACGCCCTCGCGCCGTCGCACTCGGGCGTATCTAGAACAGAACGTCGCAGTTCCGTGTCAGACCCGTTCGCGAATGTGTCGAGAACGGTGACCTTCGTGTACGTGATCGCGTCGGTGTAATAGTCGCAGTCGATCTCGCGGACGAACGCCTTACGCCCCTCGAAGTCGAGCCGCTCCACCTGATACGGCTTGCCTTCGACGATATAGATGGCTTTCGGATGCAAGGTGGCCGGACCGCTCGTGAAGTCGGTTTCGCCGATGACCCGCGCCTCGTCGGTGGTATCAACGACGACGAAGTTGTCTGAGGAGACGGAGCGCAGGCTGACCGCGTCGGCCGGATACGACTCGTTGGTCCAGGCCCATTGCGTGTCGATCAGGTGCACGAGGCCTTGCTCGTCGAGCGCGCCGAGGATCTCCTGAACGTCGTGCTTGCCGAAGACCTCTGTCGTCGTGAACGGCAGCTCGAAGGCGGCGCATTTCACGTGATCGACGAGGATGTGCAGATTGTCCGGATCGATGAGCGCGTGCTCGGGCGACGCGTCGAAGAAGTACGACGGGTTGCGCACGACGAACTGATCGAGCGGCGCGCTGCTGGCCACCATCACCGCCGCCGACCGGCCGGATCGGCGCCCCGCACGCCCGGCACGCTGCCAGGTCGCGGCGATAGTGCCGGGGTATCCGGCCATCACCGACACGTCGAGCGCGCCGATGTCGATGCCGAGTTCGAGCGCGTTGGTGGCCACCACACCACGAACGCTGCCATCCCGCAGGCCCTTCTCGATCTCGCGGCGCCGGTGCGGCAGATACCCGCCTCGGTACCCTCTGATGGGCTCGGGGCCGCCTGGGATTCCTGCAAAGTCGTCCTTCAAGTACGTCGTCAGAATCTCGGTCGACAACCGGCTCTGCGCGAACACAATCGTCTGGAGGCCCCGCTTGAGAAACTCCGAAGCAATGCGCCGCGTCTCGCTCAGATACGAGCGACGAATGCCCAGCTGACGATTGACAACCGGCGGGTTGACGAACACAAAACACTTCTCACCGCGAGGCGCTCCGCTCTCTTCCACCACCTCGAAAGACTGCTCGGTCAGCCGCTCGGCCAGTTCGCGCGGGTTGGCAATCGTCGCCGACGAGCACACAAACACGGGGCTCGACCCGTAGTGGCGGCAGATGCGGCCCAACCGCCTTAAGACGTTGCAGAGGTGGCTGCCGAACACGCCGCGATAGGCGTGCAGCTCGTCGATGATCACGTAGCGCAGGTTCTCAAAGAGCTTGGCCCAGCGCGGATGGTGCGGGAGGATGCCTGCATGCACCATGTCCGGATTGCTGAGCACCACGTGCGCACGCCCGCGGATGGTCCGGCGCGCGTCCTGCGGCGTATCACCGTCGTAGGTGAACACACCGATTTCCTCGCCAGCCTTCGCGGCGATCGTCTCGCACGTCGCCTGCAGCTCGGCGAGCTGATCCTGGGCCAGCGCCTTGGTGGGAAACAGGTACAACGCGCGGCTCGACCGATCCCGCAGGATCGAGTTGAGCACGGGGGCGTTGTAGCACAAGGTCTTACCAGACGCGGTTGGGGTCGTTACGACGACGTGCCGCCCGCCAAGCGCGTGCGCGATGGCTTCGGCCTGATGCGTATAGGGCCTGGTGACCCCTCTCGCCTCTAGCGCGCCCAGCAGACGAGGGTCGAGCCCTGCGGGAAACGGCGCGCACTGCGCGGCCTGGGCTGGCAGGCGTCTCACTGACGTGACGTGCAGGTCAGGCGTGTCTGGCCGGTCGGGTAACCTGCCGGGTGCCAACCGCTCAAGAGCGGCATCGAGCGCCTGATCCTGACCAGATCTCGGCGCAAGAACGCTGGAGCGTAGCGCCGCCAAATCGGCCATGGTGGACCGATAGTACCAGCCGATCAGGGGGCGATCAAGAGGTGAAAGTCGTCTACTTCGAGATTTCGACCGTGGAAATGACTATCCGGTCCATCTGCAGCTCGCCGGTGACCTTCACTGGTTCGCCGGCGCGCTCCTTCAGCCCGGCGAAGTCCTGATTGACGATCTCGAAAATCTTGTCCGTCGTCACGAGAGGGTCGCCACGCCCAGGAATGCAAGTTTCATTTTCATCTCACAGGATCCTCGGCAGCACGAAACACCTGCGGCATCCGTTCGAACTGCGGGCTACCGTAGCACAAAGACTCTTGGCGGTGACGCGCGTCGGCCTGACACGCATCGGCCTCTATCCTCTTGGCCGTCTGGTTCGTCGTCAATGCACTTCTCGCCGACCCGACGCCGGCGACGCTCATCGCCTTGGCGCTCATCGTCGCCGGCGTTCAGATCTATTGCGTATTTCTTGCGCGATCATGCGAGATTTCGTTGACGTACCAAGTACCGACTGTTACTCTTTCGAACGTCGGCCGATAGATCTCTGCAAGGAGGCGTGGAGATGGATGTACACGAGCCGCGAGCGCGGCGTAGAGGCTTCTTCCTTCACTCAGCGGATACAGGCGAGCCGGAAACCGGCGAACACGAAAATGCCGAAGGCTTCACGGTTCGCGCCAGAACCGCCCGTTCCGAAACTCCCCGACAATTCTCGAGTGTTCGACGCGCTGCGTCGCCGACGCAGGGCGACGAATCGCTCCCCGCGATCAGATCAGGGAGCGTGACTGGCAGCCGTCAACGGGCACACTTGCCCCGCTGATCCAGCTCGCGCGCGGCGAGACGAGGAACGCGACGACCGCCCCGACCTCTTCGGGGCGGCCGAACCGCCCAAAGGGAAGCTCCCGTCGCACGAAGTCCGCGATTTCCGCCGGCGCCTCTTGCTGACGGCGCTGCCACGACCCCCCAGCAAACAAGATCGATCCCGGCGCCACGCTATTCACCCGGATGTTGTCTCCCGCGAGCTGCTGTGCCATCGACTTGGCCAGGCTGATCTCCGCGGCCTTGACGGCATTGTAGGTCATCCGACCGCCCGATTCGCGGCCCCAAATCGAGGCGATCATGACGATGGCACCGCCGCCCTGGCGGCGCATGTGCGGAACCGCGAGCCTCGAGGCCCGAATGGCAGGAACCAGCGTCTGGTCGATCGCTTCGGCCCACTCGGCATCGCTCGTGTCGACAATGCCAGACCCACGCGCAAGGCCGACGTTGTTGACGAGAATATCCAGGCCACCAAAGGTCTCGACGGTCTGACTCACAACCTGCTCGACCCCCCCGGCTGTCGCCAGGTCCGCAGCGATCGGTAGGACTCGGGCTTGGTTTCCCGAGGATTTCCCTGAACCGGCCAGCGTTCGCAGCTCTGTAGCCGCCTCCTGTAATCGGGCCTGTCCACGAGCACAAATTGTCACTCGACAGCCCTCCTGAACGAGAGCCGCCGCACTCGCGAGGCCCAAGCCGCGGCTGGATCCGGTCACGATAGCCACTTTGCCGGTGAGCCCCAGGTCCATTGACCCTTGGACTATACCCGATGGGTCAGGAACCGGGCGAGCGCCTCATTGCATGCGTGAGGCTGCTCGATGCTGGAAAGATGTCCAGCGCCCGCGATGACGACAAGCTCCGAGCCGGCGATCCTGCGATGCATGTCCTCGGACAGCGCGGACGGAGTAATCGTGTCCTCGTCGCCCACGAGGATGAGCGTGGGGCAATGAATCTCTTGCAGGAGCGGCGTCGAGTTCGGCCGTGTCATCAGGACGCGGACGGCGCCGGCGATGGACTCCGACGAGTTTGCCAGTACCAGGCCGCGGACGCGGTCGACGATCTCCGGCCGGTGTTTCCTGGTCGACTCGCCAAGCAGCTTGGGAATCATCTCGTCGGCGATGGCCGATGGTCCCTGTTCGGCTGCCAGCTGCAGCATCCGCTTGCGTCCCACCGCCACTTCCGGCGTGTCGGCCTGCGGCCGCGTATCGGCGAGGATCAGTCCGCGAACGTACCTCGGCGCGTGGCGGAATATCGAAAGAGCCACGTACCCGCCCATCGACAAACCGCCGATGACCGCGTCCTCGATGTGGAGCGCGTCGAGTAGGTCGATAACGTCGCCGGTGTAGTCGTCGACCGATGCCGCCGGTGGATCGCCAGGGTCGCCATCAAAACCGCGAAACTGTGGTGCCAGCACGCGCCATCCGTAATCGGCTAGCGCGAGCTGAGGTTCCCACATCCGTGCGTTGAGGGGGAAAGCGTGAAGGAGAACGAGGGTGCCCCTCGACTGGCTCGGGGCAGCGTCTCGAGGGCTGCCGCGCCCCCCGACCGTCGAGGGACGCGGCACGGATTCCAGATAACGCAGGCGTCCGGTCGTCGGCACCCGTTAGTTACCGCCGCCGCGCGCGGTCTGACCCCGTCCCTGCGTGACGAGCTCAGCGGCACTCGCATCAGTCAGCGCTGAAAACGCATCGTCGCAAAACGCAAACGACTCGGCCAGCGCCTGGACGAACTCGGCCTTCGTCGTTTTCATTTCGAGGTTGTTACCCATATTCGGGTTGGGCACACCCTTGGCCGCTGCGCACAACTGATAGTGGAAGTTGGCCACGTGGCCGATCTGGGACGCACATCACTCGCTTCATGCTTTGGCTCCTTCGAGAATGAACGATAGTGACCTTTGACCTTATGCCAGGACGCAGCCGAGTACCACTTGTTAGCGGCTCCCAATTGTGACCTCTGAACGGAGGCAGGATCCCTTCAACGCGAAAAGAGCCGGGCGTGAGCCCGGCCCCAACGAATCCCAAACCCCGAATCCCAAATCCCTGCGTCGTCGCTACGCGCACCCCGAGGTGTTCCCGCAGTTCACGCACTTGTAGCAGGCGCCACTGCGGATCATGATCGACCCACAGGTCGAACACGGCGGCGCGTCCTCCTGGTTCTGGAACGTCGAGAACGGGCTCGCCGACGTGGTGGGCCTGGCCTGAGCCGTCGCGGAAGGGGCCGGCGTCTCGGGGGTCAACTCCAACTGACGGCCGTGACCGGTCTCCTCCAGCTCGCGCCCGTTCACGCCCGCACGGAATTGCGCCTCGGGCGAGAGAAACTTCGTCGCCAGCCAGCGGAAGATGTAATCGACGATCGACTTCGCGAAGCGGATGTCCGGGTTGCGCGTCATGCCGGACGGCTCGAACCGGACGTGGCTAAACTTGTCGACCAGCGCCGGGAGCGGCACGCCGTACTGAAGCGCGTACGAGATCGCCTGCGCGAACGCGTCGGCAAAGCCCGAAATCGTCGACCCTTCCTTGGCCATCACCAGGAAGATCTCGCCCGGCTGGCCGTCTTCGAACAGACCGACCGTGATGTACCCCTCGTGACCGGCGATGTCGAACTTGTGGGTGATCGCATGGCGCTCGTCGGGAAGCCGTCGCCGAATCGGGCGCGTCACGAGCTGAGCGGCGGCCAGCTGGGCGATGTCCGCAGGCGACCTGTCCTTCGACGTGTTGAGCGGCTGCGTCCGCTTGCTACCGTCGCGATAGATCGAGATCGCTTTCGCGCCGAGCTTCCACGACTGGACATAGGCCTGCATGATCTCGTCGACCGTCGCGTCCTTCGGGACGTTGACCGTCTTGCTGATGGCGCCGGAGATGAAGGGCTGCGTGGCGCCCATCATCTTGATGTGACCCATGTAGTGAATCGACCGGTTGCCTTTCGCGGCCTTGAACGCACAGTCGAACACCGCCAGGTGCGACTCCTTCAGGCCCGGGGCTCCCTCGATCGTCTCGTTCTTGTCGATGTACTCGACAATCGCGTCGATCTGCGCCTGCACGTAGCCGAGTTTCTTGAGCGCCATCGGGACCGTCTGGTTGACGATCTTCATCAGACCGCCGCCGACGAGCTTCTTGTACTTGACGAGCGCGATGTCCGGCTCGACGCCCGTCGTGTCGCAGTCCATCATGAAGCCGATCGTGCCGGTCGGCGCGAGCACGGTCGACTGAGCGTTTCGGTACCCGAACTGCTCGCCAAGGTCCACGGCATCGTCCCACGAGCCTCTGGCCGTCTGATACAGCTCGGATGGCACGTTGCGGGCGTTGACGTCGCGCATGGCGTCGCGATGCTTCCGCATGACACGCAGAAACGGCTCTCTGTTCTTCTCGTAACCCGAAAACGGACCGCCGCAGTCGCGCGCAACACGCGCCGACTGGGCGTACGCCTCGCCCGTCATGAGCGCCGTGAGGGCCGCCGCGTAGTCTCGGCCGCCGTCGCTGTCGTACGGCAGGCCGCGCGACATCAGCAGCGCGCCGAGGTTCGCGTAGCCGAGGCCGAGCGGTCGGTACGCGTGACTGTTCCTCTCAATCGCCGGCGTCGGATAGCTCGCGTTGTCGATGATGATCTCCTGCGCGGTAAGGAGCGTCCGGATGGCCGCTTTGTACGAGACGACATCAAATTCGCCGTCCGGCTTCACGAATTTCATCAAGTTGATTGACGCCAGATTGCACGCCGAGTCGTTGAGGAACATGTACTCGGAGCACGGGTTGCTCGCGTAGATGCGATCGGTCTCCGGGCACGTATGCCATTCGTTGATGGTCGTGTCGAACTGCATGCCTGGATCGCCGCAGACATGCGTGCCTTCGGCGATGAGGCGCATGAGGTCGCGGGCCTGGTAGCGGTCCATCACGTCGCCGGTCCGGACCGCCTTGGTCTCCCACACGCCATCGTCGAGCACTGCGCGCATGAAGTCGTCGGTGACGCGCACGCTGTTGTTCGAGTTCTGGAAGAACACCGACGCGTAGGCCGGACCGGTGAACGAACCATCGTAGCCCGCGTCGATGAGCGCCCAGGCCTTCTTCTCTTCCTCCACTTTGCAGTTGATGAACTCGACAATGTCCGGGTGGTCGGCGTCGAGAATGACCATCTTCGCCGCGCGCCTGGTCTTGCCGCCCGACTTGATGACGCCGGCAAACGCGTCGTAGCCCTTCATGAACGACACCGGACCGGACGCCGTGCCACCGCCAGCCAACAGCTCCCTCGACGAGCGAATCGGCGACAGGTTGGTGCCGGTGCCCGAACCGAATTTGAAGAGCATCCCCTCGGTCCGCGCGAGCGATAGGATCGAATCCATCGTGTCCTGGACCGAGTTGATGAAGCAGGCCGAACACTGCGGTGCCTTCTCAAAGCCACAGTTGAACCACACGGGGCTGTTGAATGCCGCCTTCTGGTAGACGAGGATGTGTTTCAGATCATCGCTGAACGCCCGCAGATCTTCTTCGCTCGCAAAGTACTTGTTCGTTCGCGCCCACTCGGTGATCGTGTTCACGACGCGGCCGATGAGCTGCCTGACGCTGTGCTCGCGCTCGGGCGACCCGAGCTGCCCGCGAAAGTACTTCGACACCACGATGTTGGTCGCCTGCTGCGACCAGAATCGGGGGAACTCGACGTCGCGCTGCTCGAACACGACCTCGCCACGGTCGTTGCCAATGACGGCCGCGCGCAGCTCCCACTCCACCTCGTCAAAGGGATCGACGCCGGCTTCCGTGAAGAAGCGAGGAAAGCCCAGCCCGGGCGCCGCCACGGCCCCCTTCACTTTCGCGCGCGAAGCGTCCGCGCTCGCGACAGTCCCTGGGCCTGCCGGGCCCGCTGGGATTGGCGTGCCGACACTTGTCTCCGCCGTCTGCTGTCCGGCACTCGCAGCCTGGTAGGCGGCGCTTTCCTTCATGTCCCAACTCCCATACTCCGGCTGCCCGGATGACGATCGCTTCCCGCCCCCGGAAGCGCCTCGGGTTCAAACCCTGGATGTGATACGCCTGGCGAGAAGCCGGGAGGTTCTCGCTTGTCGGCTGTCGCAGTTACGGCGGATTAATATGCGCCCAGAGTAAGGCTTTGTCAAGCGTGTAAACACAACATATTGTGCGTTTATTTTAGGGCAATCGCAAGATGTTGATGTGTTTGTCAGTTCGAGACTTCGCGTGCAACCGCAGGATCCGGTCGATCAAGTACCCTTGACCGCGTGCTGCCAGACCAGTTCCAGCCACCAGCCACAAGCCCCCAGCCACCGTCTGAGAAGCCGCACGTCGGACGCATCGTCGCCGTCCTCGAGGTGCTGCTTTGCTCCGACGTTCCCACTCAGCTGGCGCTCGGGGCGACATTTGCGGCGTTCGGGTACGGGCCGCTCGATTCGGCCGGCCGGCTGCGCGTCGGCTACGTCGTGGGGCTGTCGCTCATCGACACGCTGATGCTCGTCGGCCTCGTGCTGCTGTTTCTGCGCGCGCACGGCGAACGGCCGCGTGACGTCATTTTCGGGCGACGACCGGCCGCCGACGCGGCGTTGGGCGTGCCACTCGCCCTGGCGGCTCTGGCCATCGGCATCGGGATGCTCCTGACGATTCGGCTGCTGGCACCGTCGCTGCGCACAGTCGAGCGCAATCCGTTAGAGGCGTTGCTCGGCTCCACTCGCGACGCGTGGCTGTTTGCCCTTGTGGCGATCGTCGCAGGCGGCGTGCGCGAAGAAATTCAGCGTGCGTTCCTACTCCACCGCTTCGAGGAGTGGCTCGGCGGTGCCAAGGTCGGCGTCCTCGTCACGAGCACGGCATTCGGGGCCGGGCACCTGCTGCAGGGGCTCGATGCGGCCGTCACGACGGGCCTGCTCGGCGCGTTCTGGGGCGTCGTGTACTTGCGCCGGCGATCGGCCGTTGCGCCGATGGTGAGCCACGCGGGGTTCGACCTGCTGCAGATCGCGCAGATCGCCGGGAGCCGGTAGCAGACGCTATCCGCCGACCAGATAGAGATCGATGATGGGTGTCCGACGCCGCAGGCCCGCAATCCACTCGTCAATCAACCGCTGACGACGATCGGCCGCGGTCGAGAATCGCTGATCGAGATACGCTTGAATGCGCAGGTCATCGCGCAACCGTTTCCCCAGTTGCGGCACGGTGATGCCCGACCGCGCGAGCACTGCGTCAAACGCTTCCTGCGAGGGGTGTCTGGCCCGTACGTTCTGGATTTCCCGATCGACCTCCTCCGAGGTCGGCTCTCTCGGCGCGTACCGCTCGACTTCGATCAGCTGCAGCTGGCGGTCGATCAGGTGGGACAGGACTTCGCGGATCGGATCGGCGGAGGGCCCCGGCTTCACCAGCCCAAGGTCACGGGCGGCGCTCACGTCACTCAACATGATCAGCTCGCCGCCCACGACCGCAAGGAGGCGGTCGATCACCTCGGCGCGAGTCGCGTCGGCCCCCACACCGAGCAGGAGCGCGGATGCCAGGATCGTCCGGACGGTCCGCCATCCGCCAGCCTGCCAGCCTGCCAGCCTGCCAGCCTGCCATCTCATGATCGCTCTAGAAGGCCTGTCCGAAGCTGATGAAGGCCGCCGACGCTCCCAGCACGAAGATCGAATCGGGACGCGCCAGATCGCCGGGCCGGCTGTCCATCTTGTATCCCCAGTCGACGCGGATCGGGCCGATCGGCGTTCTGACGCGAAGGCCGAAGCCGACGGCGCTTCGCAGTTTTCTTAGATCGACATCAACGACGTGGGCGAATACGTTGCCAACGTCCCAGAACCCAACCACGCCAAGACTGCTCAAGAGGGGCACGCGCAGTTCGCCGTTGAGGATGGCCAGGGCATTCCCGCCGATCGGAAAGCCATCTCTGATCGTGTCGGTCGTGCCGAGTCTGTCGAGGGCGAACCCGCGCACGGTCGTATCGCCGCCAGCGAAGAAGCGTTCGGCCTGGGGCAGGTCTCTCACACTCTGAACGCTCGGCTGGCCGAGGTCATCGACCACCACGACGTCACGCGGGAATCCGGTCGCTAGACCGAGCCGGGCGCTGCCGGCAAGCACGATTCGGTTGGCGCCGGGCACCGCACGAAAGGCCTGGGCGGTGAACGACGACTTCGCGAACCCGATTTCCGACCCAATGCGCCTGGCGGCGACCTGCGCTGTCACGCTCACGTACTCGCCGGCGGACGGATCCACGGGATCGTTGCGGGTGCTGTAGACGCCCGACGCGAACAATGAGGAGAGGCGCACCTGCGTGAACACGCGGTCGATGAGCAACTGCTGCTGATCCGCGTTCTGGACGTCGAGCAGCTCGGTACGCTGAATCTGATAGCCGGCGCCAAGACTGACGTGCGTCGTGAATGGCCGGGCCAGCTGTGCGGCGGCGCCCCGGCGGGAAAGGTTGAAGCTCGATCGAATCTGCCGCTCAATCGTGGCGGTCAACAGCCCATCACCGGCGGTGCCGAACACGCGCGGCTCGCGCAACGTACCGAGCACCCGGTACTCGGCGAACGCGAAGCCCCCGGTGGTGTCCGCACTGTTAGGCACGGACGGAGAGTCCTTCGGGTACAGACTGACGCTGGTGGACAGGTTCACCGATCGGTTCTTACCGAACAGATTGCGGCGCCCGATCTCGAAAAACGCACGCGGCGCCACTTCGAACTTCTGTGTGGCGGCACCGCTGCTGTCATCGCGTCGCACGAGCAACCGTCCCTCCAAGCCGCCGCCGTAGCCAATCGTCGTCGGTGGGGCTTCCTCCACCGTAATCAACCAGTCCCACAGCGCATTGCTATTGTGCCGGAGCTCCTTAATTTCCACCTGCCTGAACAGCCCGAGCGCGGCGAGCCGCCGCTGGCTCTCATCGCGCGCCGCAAGACCCAGCGGCTCGCCCGGCTTGATCTGTAACTCTCGCTCGATGATCTCCGCATTCGTGCGCAGGTTGCCGGCGATGAGCACGTGATCGAGGAGAAGACGCGGCCCTTCTTGAACCGTGAACACCAGGTCGGCTCGAGTCCCGTCCGGCGTCAATTCTCGCCCCGCGGCCACCGTCGCCGTCCGGAAGCCAAGATTCGCGTACCGCAGAGCAATCGCGTCACTGTCCCTCTGCAACTGCGGCTCGAAGTACGGCACACCCGGCTGCAGCTGCGGACACGTGCGGAGGTCTCGCTCGTCTGGAGAACACGCGCGGAGCACACCCTCGGAGATCGACGCATTACCTTCAAAGCCGACGTCGCCGACGACGGTGCGAACGCCCTCAACGATCGCGACCCGCACCACGACCGGGACTCGCGCGCCGCGCAGGATCGATGTCCCGGGCTCATCGTAGAAATCGACCCGTACACCACGAAAGCCGTCGAGACGGTAGAAGGCCTCGATGGCCGCTTTGTCCGCGTCCCGACTCGCGGCCGAAAACGGCGCGCCCTGTCTCAGCCGCAAGCGAGGTTCGAAGGCAGCGCGCGACCTCGACACGTCTCCGGAAAAATCGACACGTTCGATGACGTACTGCGGTCCCTTGAACACCGTGAAGGTGATGGACAACTCGCCGTCGCTTGAATCGCGCGTGAAGGTGGCGGTCGCCTCGCGGTAGCCCTGTCCACGGAGATACGCTGCGATGCGACGCGTCGAATCCTCCAGCAGATCCTCGTCGGCAGATCCTTCTCGCTCGATCGGCACCAGCTCGGCCAGCTGATCGGAGGGCATCGAGTCGCCCGCGTAGTTGACTGTCACTCGAGGGCCCGGCGTGACCGTGAGCGCCAGATTCGCCACGCGTTCGTCGTCGCTGAAGCTGACCGTCGGCAGGACTTGCGTTTCGTAGTACCTCTGACTGTGGCGCCTGTCAACGTAACTGGCAATGCGGGCGGTAAGCGCCTCCGGCTCGTAGGGGTCGCCGGTCTTGACACCGAATTGTCTGAGGAGATCGGCCCGCGACACCGCCGGCGCGCCGAGGACATCGATCGCGCCGATGATCGTGCGCGGCCCGGGATCGACATCGAAGACGAGTGTGGCCTGCCCCGACTCGCGCATATCGGCTCGCGGTCTCAAGCCGGGACGACGATAGCCGCGCTGGCGCAGCGCATCGCGGACAAGCGTCGTGACGTCGCCGGCTAGGCTAAGACGGGGCGACGACCCGTAGCGGTTCGTGATGGCGCGTCGAAGCTGGCCGACGTCGATCCCGGGCGCGTCCAGCTTGCCGGTGAACTCGATTCTTGACACCAGGCGGATCGGGCTGAGCTCGTATCGCAGCGCCACCCCTGCTTCGACCATGCTCGCGTCGGCACTCACGCCCTCGAAGCGCCCCAGGCTGAACAGATGCGCGATGCTCTCGCGGACCTCAAACATCGATAGCGGCCGGCCCACGCGCGTTTCGACGATCCCTACAAACGCCGGATCGGTGGTCTCGCGACCGTCCAGCACCAGGCTGACCGACGCGACCGTCCTGCCCAGGTAGTCGCCGATGTCCGCGCGTGCCGGGGGTGCGGCGGCCAGCGTCAGCAGCGCGGCGGCACCGGCGAGGGGTCGCAGTCGTCGCATCAGAAGGTGCGCCGTACGCGGAATTCCAGCGCGTAGGTCTGCTGGTCCTCGTTGCGCGAGAGAACCCACGATAGTCGCTCGCTCTGTTCGTACTCGAGAAACACGATCTGGTCGTTGACCGTCGTGCCGAGGCTGCGAGAAAACGTCACGTAGACGCGATCTGAGACGCGCTTGCCGATGGTCAGGCGCGCGGTGGGGCTGTTGAGACGCGACGTCTGGCTGAAGAGATCGATGAACGTCGGCGAGAGCTGGAACGTGTCGACGCCAAACGTCTGCTCGACGATCCTGCCGACCTCGGCCGACAGCGGCGCGGCAAGCGCCTGGTTGAGGCGCGCCGTCAGGATGTCGGTTTCCGATTGGTTCGGGTTCTGGAGCGCCCGGAGCTCGATGTCCTGATTCCGATCCTGAGTCCGGCGCTCGCCGCCGAGAAGGAGCGCCACCGCGTCAGCCGCCGGCAACGGCGGATCAGAGGTGACCGTGGGCCGAAACTGCGCCCGCGTGCCAACCACACCCACGGTGATGCGGTAGGTCTGTGACAGCTGTCCGGACTGCGCCGGCACCCGCACGCTGGTCTCTGCCTCGACGTCGAAAAACGGCCCCCCTCGTGTCGAATCGGCCAAGTCGATCGCCCCGCGCACGATCCGGTATCGTCGGCCTTCGAAATTGACGTCGCCGCGCTCCACGTCCGCATGACCAGTCAGTAGGGGCTGGTCGTACGTGCCGCTGAGCGTCAACTCGGCGTCCGCCCACAGCCGGACCAGATTTGTGTCCACTTGGAAGGTCGACGGCGCCAGAATCCTGACGTCGAGCTTCACCGGCAGCGCTGGCGTCGCATCGACGGCCCCGGCCGGGGCCTCGCTCGACGGCCGCAAGCGCGTCAGATCGAGGATGCTACCCGGCGCATCCAGACGCCTTGTCCACACGGCATTCTTCACCGTGACCAGGCCCCCGAGTTCCGGCGACTTGATCGTGCCGCCGAGCGTCAAATCCGCATCGACGGTCGACCGCACGCCCTCCGGAATCCGCAGGCGCATGTCCTCGGCGTGGGCAGTGACGTCCAGCATGGACGGGACAAAGCCCGCGAGCCCGATGCGCCCGCCGAGCTGCACCCGGCCGTCGGCCACGGTCGCCGTCACGTCGTCGAGATGAATGCCGCGTGCGTCGACGTAGAGTGTGCCATTGATCGCTTCGAAGGAATGCGGCCACATAACGTGACGAATGCGCCCATCGCTGATCGAGGCGGTCCCCAAGAAGATTGGCTCGTCGAGCGGACCGCGGATGGTGGCATTCATCTCGGCGTAGCCGGAGGCGCGGACATCGGGGAGCAGTCCCTCCATGACGCCCAGATTTGCCTCGCCATATACCTCGATCGTCACGCGCCGGTCATTGAGCCCGATCATGCCCCACACGATCAGCCGCGTCTCGTCGCCGATGAGCTCGAGATCATCGGCCCTCAGCTGCTGTGACTCGAGCACGAGATGAATCGGCCGGGCGTTCTTGACCGTGTAGTCGAGCAGCCGCATGTCCACCTGATCGATCGTGACGTCGACCGACAGACTATCGTCCACCGTCCCCTCGGCAAACATCCGATCGAGGTCGGCGAGCCCGCCCACGACGCGGATCGATCCGCTGACGACGGTCGTCATGAGCGGCGACAGGTTCGGCGCGAACAGGCGGACGTAGGGGTCGATCGTCGTGTCCTCGAACCGGAACGTGATTTCGCCTTCGCCACGAGCCGTCAATGCGACCCGCCCGGTGCTCTTGACGTCCAGACTCGGAGACGCCGCGTCAATCTGGCTGCTCAGCTCCTGACCCCGCACGGCCAGCGTGCCCGTCACCAGCCCCACGCTCTGCTTGGCGACGAAGAGATCGCTCGCGCGGAACGTGATGTCGTAGCGCGGGTCATCAAACGTGCCGGCGCCACTGGCCGAGAATTCGACCATCCCTGACAACGGCACGCGTGGATAAGAGAGCCGGGCGACCTGATCGATCGAGATCTGCCTGCCGTCCGCCGTGACCGCATAGGACCCGTCCCAGTCCAGGAATGCCGCACCGGTGATGGTCCCAGCGCCCTTGGCTATCTCGGCGCCGTCGAGCCGCACGCCAGCCTCCTCAAACCGAAGCGAGGCCGTCGCCTTCGCAAACGGCTCACCGAACGCCACCATCTCGTCGATCGTCATGGCACCGAAGCCAATGGGCCGCTCGTAACCGCCCGCCAAGTGAAACTCGCCGGACATCCGACCCGATACCGGATAGTCGTCGAAGAGAAATGCGTGGCGCAGGCCGTCCAGATCGCGGCGCATCAGCTTGAAGCGCGCATCGAGCTGCTCGCCGCCGTCGGCGCGCGGGTAGCCGATCGAGAACAGGCCGTCGACGAAGATCACTGAATCATCCTGCCGGACCACGCCGTCGGTGATCGTCACGTAGCTGTTCTCGTAGACGATGCGCCCCGTCGTCGCACCCCACAGGGTGTCCCGGGCCCGGACATCGTCTCCGCTGAAGACGCCCTCGATGCGCGGCCCGCGAAAGGAACCCGTCATCACACCGTCGAACTCGCCACGCCCGCCGATGGCGACGGTCGAGGCCGATGCGCCGAAATCGTGCAGGAGGCCGACGAGCACCTGATCGCTTTCCTGCCAGTCGGCGCTCGTCACGTGGAAGTTGATCGTCGAGCGCTCACCCCACATCGTCGCGCCCTCGAACGCGACGTGCGTGCGTTCGGTCACGAAACGGCTCGGGCCAAATACCACCTCGTCGGGTCCGAACACGCACGTCAACTCGCCTGCAATCGGCAGATGCCGCGGCAGCGGCAGCGGCGCAAACGGGCCCCACTCGTGCCTCGCGTGGCCGGCATCAGCAGCTTCGAAGACGTCGAGCGAAGCGGTCATCGGCCGGACGCCCGATGGTGGCGCCACGCTCAAGGAGGCGTTGCCACGACGTTCGGACAGCAGTCCGAGCGGCCACTCGATGAGGACGTGACCCGATGCGGCACCCGCAAAACGCTGCCCGGGCAACCGCTCGAGGTCGGTGTACGTCGCCAGATTGACGTTGGTCAAGCTCGCATCGAACCGCGACATCGGACGGATGTCGAGGCCGAGCGGCTTGATGGAGTAGTTGAAGCGCGCATCGCCGCCGTAAAACTTCGCGCCGGCGTCCCAGACCTCGAAGGCAGCCGGCGTCCACCGCAGCGATCCATAGAGCGCAGGAAACTGGTAGCCATTGACGCCCGCCAACTCGCTCTTGAACGTGCCGCTCAAATCGTAGCTGTCGGGGGTGTCATCGGGGCCTTTGATAATGTGGAACTTGCCAGTGAAATCGCCGTCGCCGGCAAGCTGCCACGTCTCGTCCCTGAAAAACAACTCGCGCATGCGCTGAAAGTGCATGCGGGACTCGAAGTCGTAGCTCTGCTCGGGCCATTTCGCCGTATCGACCGCGCCGCGCGCGACGGTGGTCGACCCGTCAGAGGTGAAGTCGATACGGTCCAGGCGAATCTGCGATCCGTCGACCACGAAACGGGCCTTCATGTCGGTCCACATCGGCAGATGATCCTGGATCTGCACGATGCCGCCGGTAAACACGGCTTCGCCGTGATAGTTCGGCACGTTGCCGATGGTGATATTCAGATTCGGGCATACGATGCTCCACGGGGCTCCGTGGTCTTCGAACGTGAACTGACCCCGCGAGGCACGCAGATACTTGAGCGTCGTCTCGAAGCGCTTCGGTCCGTCGGGTTCTTGGTTATCGCGCCCGAACTTCGGGAAGTTGTGCCTCCCGCGTTCCCATTTCTCAGCCAGCATCTGCCAGTCGGTCATCTCCACCGACGCGATCGTGATCTCCGGAATGCGTCGGAACGCCGTAGTCCAGTCGAGGGCCACTGCAATGTGTTTCGCGGTGAAGAAGGGTCGATCTCCGGGACGCACGCCCTCGATCGCCAGATCCTCTACGACGACCCGGCCCGTGAGCAGATGGATCGAGAGCTTGCCGATGTGAAGCGGCCGCTCGATGTACCTGGACCCGGCCGATTCCGCGTACGAGCGCACCGAAGGCCCCAGATCGACCGTCAGCGATGCTACGAGGGACGCGGCAAGGATCGCAACGGCCAGCATCAGGCTCAGGCCGGTGTACCGAAGAATCCTTCGCACCGGAAGTCGACCCAACAGGTTCATGAGAGGACGACCGGGCGGCGCACCCGCGTCCGCAGACGTCCCCTCAGCGCCTTCTGTGGCTCCTGTACCGGCGGTGTGCACGTTCAGCGACAGTATCTTGCGCATCAATGCGTGTTTGACGTTCACGTCTGAAGGGGGTCGGTCGGCTTCTTGCAAAAGCACTGCCCAGTTCGGTGAGAAGCACGCTAGACCAGCCTCTATTGTAGTCCGGCCAAAGCCAGACATTACGGCGCGTTACGGGATGTCGCGCCAACCGGCGGGTCGGATGGGGGCTGGCGGCAGGCCCCCGGTCCGCTGGTGGCTGGTCAGACGCGAGCTGCCTGCGACTTCTCCCAATCCGCAAGGAACTTCTCGAGCCCGATGCTCGTCAGCGGGTGGTTGAACATCTGGTCGATCACCGCCGGCGGGCAGGTGCAGATATCGGCCCCCATCCGGGCCGCCTCGACGATGTGAATCGGATGGCGGCAACTCGCCACGAGAACCTCGGTCGCGAACTCATAGTTGTCGTAGATGTCCACGATCTCGCGAATCAGATCCATGCCGTTGGTCGCGATGTCATCGAGCCGGCCGACGAACGGGCTGACGAAGGTGGCGCCAGCCTTGGCGGCAAGGATGGCCTGCGCCGCTGAAAATACCAGCGTCACGTTGACACGAATGCCTTCGCCCGAAAGCGTCTTGCACGCTCTGATGCCGTCTCGTGTCAGTGGCACCTTCACCACCATATGGTCGTCAATCTTCGCAATCTCGCGGCCTTGCCGGAGCATCCCGGCGACATCGGTCGCGGTCACTTCACCGCTCACCGGGCCCTTGACGATGTCGCAGATCCGTTTCAGATTCTGCCGGAAGTCGCCCGGTTCCTTCGCCAAGAGCGACGGATTGGTCGTCACGCCATCGAGAATGCCCAGGGCCGCGACGGCCTCGATGTCCTTGATGCTGCCGGTATCGACGAAGAGCTTCATAGGTGACTCCTTACATAGCTGATTGCTGAATGCTGATTGCCGATTGGTCGGCCCATCTAAGCCAAGCTCGATCCGTCGTGCTCACCAACGCGGTACCAACCAACAATCCACAATCCGAAATCAGCAATCCCATGGTAACTCACCGTCCGGTCTCTTCGACGCGGTTCGACGACGGACTGCGGTTGCCGGCCCGGTCGACCGCCACGACCGCATAGGCGTAGAGACCGCCCGCCGGCACCTCGTCCCTGAAAGTTGTCTCGTGAATCGGATCTGGGGTGATCGATATGAACGCCTCGCCGGGCCGGACGGCCCGCATCACGACGTACCCGTCCAGATCCATCTCGGCATTGGCGTCCCAGATCAGGCTGATCGTTCCCTCGCCGGCGACCGCCTGCAACCCGGTCGGCGCCAGGGGTGGGAACGTGTCAATCAGCGTGACGCAGGCCGGCGACGCCTCGCCACCCTCCACGGCCAGCGCGTCAAGACTCAGCACCGCCCGGACGATATAACATCGCGTCGCACCCCACGCCATGCGCGTGTCGAGGTACCGCGTGTCCGCTACGGGCGCGTCCGTGAGTCGCGTTTCTGCCGCGACGGTCTGCTGTGGCATCCGGATCGAGCCGGACGTTTCAGGCACAAAGGTCGAAGGGACTTCGTACACATGGTACGCAATCGCTCTCAGCGTGGTGCCGGCCGCCGCCGGCGCACCGGCGGCTGATTCCTGGGCAGGCCCGTCAACCGCCTGCCACGTGATCGTGATGGTCAGCTCGTCGTACGTCGCACTCGTCCCCCTCGGTGCCAAGGGCGACGGCCCGATCGGAACGGCCGCGCGCACCGAGAAGGGCCCCCTGCGCCCCTTGGCCGTCACGCCCACACCCACGTAGGTTCGCACGATCGCGCCTGGTGCGGCAGGACTCGTCCCGGCCGGCGCCAGCGTCTCCTGGACGCCGGTACTCGCTCCCTGATCGAGTCCGTCGCCCACAAGTGGCGCCAACCCGTCCTCAGATTCGCCGGGCTCGATGGTGTCGTTCGGATCGCGCGGCGTCTTGACGGGTACGCTGGCGATCCGCGTGCCCTGCCTGATCAGATCTTCGTCGGTCACCGCGAGGGGGCCGCTGAACCCGTAGATGTCGACGCGGGCCACGTTTGCGGGACGCGTGTCGTCGGTATTGGCTTTCGGAACCGTGAACCGCAGATGAACCGTGTCGCCGCGGCGTTCAGCCCTGAGCTCGGCGGGCGCGGCTGGGAGCTTGACAAGGGGCGGGAGCGGCGCGCCCCTCTTGCCACAGGCGGCGGTGAGCACCGCGACGAGGAGCAGCACGACAAAGGGGACGGGAGTCTCTTTCACGACCCCTCCTGCGTCACAGAATGTACCGCGACAGATCCTCATTCTTGACGATGGCCGCCAGCATCTTCGTGACGTACGCCTCGTCGATCGTCACCGTCTTCTCGACGAGATCCGGTCCTTCGAAGGAAATCTCGTCGAGCAGCTTTTCCATCACGGTATGCAGGCGGCGGGCGCCGATATTCTCGGTGCGCTCGTTGACTCTCGTCGCGAAGTCCGCAATGGCGTGGATCGCATCCGCGGTGAACGTCAACGTAATCCCCTCGGTCTCCATCAGGGCCATGTACTGCTTGACGAGTGCGCTGCGCGGTTCCGTGAGAATTCGCACGAACTCCTCTCTGCCAAGCGGCTCGAGTTCCACGCGGATGGGAAACCGGCCCTGCAGCTCCGGAATCAGATCCGACGGCTTTGAGACATGAAACGCGCCGGCCGCGATGAACAGAATGTGATCGGTGCGCACCATGCCGTACTTCGTGTTCACCGTCGTCCCCTCGACGATGGGGAGGATGTCGCGCTGCACGCCTTCGCGGCTCACGTCCGGACCCTGGCCCCCTTCGCGCCCGGCGATCTTGTCGATCTCGTCAACGAAGATGATGCCGGCCTGTTCCACGCGAACGACCGCCGTCCGCGCGACACTGTCCATGTCAATGAGCTTCTGCTCCTCTTCTTGTGTCAGGTACTCCACGGCCTCGGAGACCTTCATCCGTCGCCGCTTCGTCTTGCCCTGGAACAGACCAGGCAACATGTCCTTCAGATTGACGTCGATCTCCTCGATAGAGGACCCGGCGAAGATCTCGAAGGAGGGGAACGATTTCTCCCTGACATCGATCTCGACGATCCGGTCGTCGAGGCGACCGGCGTGGAGCTGATCGCGGAATCGTTCGCGCGTCTGCTGCTGCTGCTCGCGCACGGCGGAGACGTCCTCGTCGGGTGAGGTCGGCCGCGTGGGCGGCAGTAGGATGTCGAGCAGGCGGTCTTCGGCGTTCAGTCCGGCTTTCCCGCGTACCTCATCGAGACGCTCCGCGCGGACCATGTCGACGCCGAGCTCCACCAGATCGCGGACCATCGACTCCACGTCGCGTCCGACGTACCCGACCTCGGTGAACTTCGAGGCCTCGACCTTGAGAAACGGCGACTGCGCCAGCCGCGCGAGCCGCCGGGCAATCTCGGTCTTGCCGACGCCGGTCGGCCCGATCATCAGGATGTTCTTCGGCGCGATCTCCTCGGCGAGCTCCGGCGCCAGCTTCTGGCGCCGCATCCGATTGCGCAGTGCGATGGCCACGGCCCGCTTGGCTGCGGCCTGACCAATCACGTACTTGTCCAGCTCGGCGACGATCTGCCGCGGCGTCAGGCTGTCGGCCGAGGTCTGCGTGGTTTCAGGCAGCGAGATGGCCACTACAGCTCTTCCAGCACGATGTTGGCGTTCGTGTAGATGCAGATTTCCGCGGCAATCGCCATCGCCTGCTCGGCAATCGCGCGCGCGTCCAGATCGGTGTTGTGCGCGAGCGCTTTGGCGGCAGCCAGCGCGTAGGGCCCTCCGGAGCCGATGGCCACGATGCCATCGTCGGGCTCGATGAGATCGCCGGTACCCGACAGCAGGAACATCGATGTCTTGTCGAGCACGACCAGCATCGCCTCGAGCCGCCGGAGGATGCGATCGGTGCGCCAGTCCTTCGCCAGCTCTACAGCCGAGCGTTCCAGGTTGCCACGATACTGCTCGAGTTTGGACTCGAACCGCGCAAACAGGGCGAACGAATCGGCCGCCGAGCCGGCAAACCCGGCGAGAATGCGATCGTTGTAGAGCCGCCGAATCTTGCGGGCCCGCTGCTTGACCACAGTCTGGCCGAACGTCACCTGTCCGTCGCCGGCCAGGACGGCGCGGTCACGATGCCGGACCGCGAGAATCGTTGTCGCGTGAATCATCGATTTTCCGACTGTATCATTGAGCCGTGTCCGGCGTCAGCACGTAGCGGCGATCTCGGTCGCGTGGACCTGCGAGCGACGGGACCGTTGACCACCCGGGCGGCGCGCGCGGTGCTGGACTATCTGGCTCGACGCTCGCCCCGATCGCGGCTGGGGTTCACTGCCAGCGATGGCGCGCGGCTGCTCCTGACGCTGTCGGTGTTGTTGACGGCCCGGCGGCGCATCCACCAGTAGACCGGCACCCCTGCGGTCATGATGGCGAGCCCCGCCGCCGAGGTACCGGGGCTCCGCCAGATTTCGTTGACGAGCATCACAGCACTCGCAGCAACAAAGATCGCCGGCGCCCATGGATAGCCCCAGGCTCGAAACGGACGCCGTGCGTTGGGCTGCCGATACCGCAGCACGAACACCGCCGCTACGGCAATGGCCGAGAAGAGTACTACGGCAAACCCGGTGTAGCTCACGAGCTCGGACAGCGTTCCCGACAGGACGAGGACGCCACTCCACATCGCCTGCGCGACCACGGCACCCACCGGCGCGCGCGAGCGCGGATGAATGTCGCCGGCGCGCGCCGCAAATACCCCGTCGCGCGCCATCGCGAAATACACGCGCGGGCCCGCAATCAGCATGGCGCTCACTCCAGCCGCGAGACTGACGATCGAGAAGGCGGCGAGCAGACCGCCGGCGACCACGCCGAACAGGTGCTCCGCGACGGTGTCAATCAGGCGGGCGCCGGGAACCGCCGCCAGCTCGGCGATCGGGACGGCATACAGATACAGCGCATTGAGGCCCAGATAGATCGCGACGACCGCCAGCGTCCCCAGCCCCAGCGCGAGTGGCAGGTTCCGTTCCGGCGATCGCACTTCCTCGGCCACGTACGCTGCGGCGTTCCAGCCCGAATACGTGAACATGACGGGAATGAGCGCCAGCAGCATTGGCGTGATGCCGGTGGTTGCCGAACTCACGAGCGGCGTCGGCGTTCCACGGCCAATGGCGAAGCCGAGGGCGACAAAGATCACAAGTGCCGCAACTTTCGTCCCGGCCAGCACGTTTTGCACGACACGGCCCAGTCGCAAACCCCGAATGTGCACGAGCGCTAATCCGGTGATCGCGACGAGCGCCACCAGCGTCTTGGGCGACACGTTGAGCGGAATGCCGGGCACGGGGAGGGTCAAGAGCGGCGTGACGTCAGCCGCTGCGGGGGCGAACCGCCCGACGTAATCGGCCAGCGCCAACGCGCTGGCGGCAATGCCTCCTGAAAACCCGGCGACAAACGACGTCCATCCGCTCAGAAACGCGGCCGCTGGCCCGTACGCCTCGCGCAAATATACATATTCGCCGCCCGCGTGAGGCCGAAGCGCCGCGAGCTCGGCGTACGCCATGGCGCCCGCAAAGGCCAGTCCGCCGCCGACCGCCCAGACGATCAGAATCGATCGGGCGTCGGGGAGGATCTGCGCCACGAGAATCGGGACGAAAAAGATGCCCCCGCCAATGACGTTGGAGACGACGATGGCAGCGGCGTCCAACGGACCGAGGCGTCGATCCAGCGACGGCGAGACGTTCCCGGTCACGCGGACCGCGCCGGGGTCATGGGGCGAGGAGCTGACGCGAGATGACAGACTCGCCGATCTTCGTCCATTGGATCGATCCGTACTTGGCGAACAGATCGACCTTCGCGTCGACGAACCTTGAGTTATTGAGCATCTCGGCACGCGGCTCAGTGCCGGTGTACCCGAGGTGCGACTTCACAGTCAGAGGCGCCGTCGTCATCCCCGGCCGAAGGCCACCGGACCCTGCCGCGGTGATGAATCCGGTGCCCCACTCTTGGGTCTCAGTCACGCGGTGAAAGATGGCGTTGATCTGCAGGGATACCAGGTTCTGGTCCGAGACGTTCTGCAGTTTAATGACGAGGGCTGGGACCAGCTTGTTCTTACCGTCGACGATGCCGGCGTCGAACCAGCCGGTGGAAACAATCTCCAGCTGCAAACCCTGCTTGAGGTTGACGGTGGGGTCACCGCAGCCTGCGACGACAAGTCCCGACAGCAGAACGAAGAGGAGGCGAGGCCTGAGCGACGCGCACATGCGCGCTATTCTAGAACACTCGCACCTCCATGCGCTTGAGTGCCTCTTCGCGCGAGATCTGGCGGGCTAGAAACGCCAGCAAATCGCTGCCACGGACGCGAATAAACACGGTCCGGGCGTCGCTGTCGGCCGGCGCGAGCTGCGGCCGGTCTTCGTTGCGACGGGCCGCCACGGTCAGCCACTCAGCCGGGCCAATCCCAAGCGAACTGCTGTGATCGAGCATGGCGTCCATCAGTGCCTGCTTCACCTCGGTCCGGAAGGTTTCCAACGGATCGCTGAGGATCGGATCGGCTGGAGCCTTATCAGCGCCGGTCGACGCAGCCGACCCAACCGCGTTTCTGGCCCCAGAGCCCGCAGAGGGCGACGCGGCTCGCGCCAGGATGGTCGGATCGACCTGGAGCTCGATCCGCTTGAGTGCCTGTTCGAGGTCGGCGTTGCCGGCGGCGGCGACGTACGCCTTGATCGCCTGAAGGGCGCTGTTCAGACCGAGGTCGTTCTGATCCAGCACGCGGAAGCTCCAGGCGAGCGTCCCTTCGACCGACGGCACGATGACGTCGAAGAACACACCGTAGCCTTCCAGCCTGAAGCCGCGGACGCGCGCGTTGTCCAAGATGAGCATTTCGGTCTGCATCACCGTCTGCCAGCGACTCCGCATTTCCGAGGCCCCGTGCTCGACGGCACCCTCGAGGACCCGCTCCATCACGCCAATCTGATAACGTGACTGCCGCTGCTCGGCGGCGGCCCTCGCCTCGGCCGTGGTTTGCGCGGACCCCATGCCCGCGCTCGCCACGAGCCCGCCGACCATCATTGACATGATCACCTTCACGATCAACCTCCCTATCGCTGTCTTTGGGACGTGCGCAAGACGTAATTGAGCAGCTCGCGCTGCTTCAACACTTCCATGCCGGCGTTGTTCTGCATCAGGCCCAGGCTCCGATCAATCTTGACAAGATCGGCCTGGCGCTGTGCGTTGACGTCGCGCATGATCTCGGCGACGCGCAACGCAAGTTCACGCTGCTGGCGCCGTTCGCTGTCGCCGATGAGTGACCGTACACGCCCCAGCGTCTCAGCGTCGAGCGCCGCTGCCGGGCGATCGGGCCGCGTCGCCACCGACGCGAGGGTGGTCCCTGCATTGTTCGACCGGCCGATCTCAGCTCGAAGCCGCTGTTCGAGCGCGGCGATGTCCGACCGCCAGGGAGCATTTGTCTCTGGTCCACGGACAGGAGCCGGCACGGCGCTCTCGGCGCGTTTCGACCAACCGGTCCGCACACTGAGGCCGCTACTGTCGTAACGCGCGTCGAAGTTTGCGATGCCAGCGGCGACGCCAAGAAACAGTAGCGCGGCAGCCGCTTGCGCCCACGCCGGAATCTCCCGCCACCACGTTCTCCGTGTGGCTGGTGACTGGTGGCTCGTGGCTGGCGACGAGCGGCTGGCGGCGGCTGGCTGGCGCTCCGGGGGCAGCCACCGCCCGAGCCGGGCGCGAACGCCCGCGAGCCCGGACAACTCGTCACGGCACGCCGCGCATGTTGTCAGATGCGCATCGAACAGGGCGCGCGCGGCCGGATCGATGTCATCGTAGAGATACGCGACGAGCGCCTCGTCTCGATCGCCAGAGTAATCGCAGTGTGTGTCTCTCATGATCCTCAATCCCACCCGATATCAAGAGGTCCGACCCGCAACGGATCTCAGCCGGGGCCGCTCCGACCCGCCACTCTTCGCCAGTTCTCGGCGAAGCACCGTGAGTCCCTGATACAAGCGCGTCTTCACCGTGCTCAGCGGACAGCCCACCAGGTCGGCGATTTCCTGGAAGGTCAGATCGTGATACTCCTTCAAGACGATCGCCGTCCGCTGTTCATCGGGCAGCAGCGCCATCGCACGCTCGACCGCGCGCGTGAGGTCTTTGCGCGCGAGCAGATCCTCGACTGACTCTGACGGCCCGGCTGCGGCCGCCAGAGCCATCAGGTCGACATCCTCGGGAGCTTGCACGACCGGCGTCCGCCGCTCCCGCCGGATCCAGTCGTGGCACAGATTGAGCGCAATCCGATACAGCCACGAGGAAAATTTGGCCTGACCGCGGAAGCCCTGGAGCGCTCGAAACGCGCGGAGAAACGTCTCCTGGCACACGTCGCGCGCGTCCTCCTCCCGACCGATCGTGCGGTACGCGAGGGCGTAGATGGGACGCTCCCATCGCCGGATGAGTTCGTTGAAGCTGTCGGCATCGCCGCTGATGGATCGCGCGACGAGCTCTTCGTCTGTCCACGTCATGCGGAGCGCGACGGTCCTCTCTTCATTGAGGTAATTAGACGGCAGATGGCGGGCAATGGCCTGAAGCGCATGCTGAGGACCTTCCGACGCTGGTCAAGGCTCTAACCTCAATGCAGTGAATCGCTTGGAGGGAGTGCCCACGGTTCGGGCCACGACCACGCCAGTTGAGGGACGATCGATCGATCGCGTACAATCGGCAGCCGAGCGGTCCCCGCCTGCGCCTGCGTGAAGCGGATCGGGCTCCGGCCCATCCTCGGTCAAACTACTGATGTCCGGAGACACACGAACACGGCGACTGACCCGTCCCTCCGACGGGAAGGCGCCGACCGGCACCGCGACAGCGCCGGCGGTCCTGGTGTCGCTGCTCGCTCACACACCGCGGCTGACCGATCTTCTCCCGCACCTCCATCAGCATGCGCTCGACGTGACGGGCGGCACGCGCTCTCTGCTCTTCGAACACAATCCGCGGAACGGCGCCATGCAGGCGACCTCAGGGTTCGGCCTCGAGGTGCTGCATACCGACCCCTGGCTGCCCGCCGCCGATGAAGCGGCGCTCGTGGCGGCGGCGTTCGCCGGGCGGGCGCCGCTGCTGGTCACCGACGCCGATCGGCAGATGCCCGATCTGGCGGGCCGTCTTGATACGCGGGCGGCGCTCCTCTTTCCGCTCGCGCACGGCACCGACCGCGTGGGTTTGCTGGCCGTCGGATTCGCCGGTCCGGTGTCGGCCACCTCGGTGCGACACGAGGCCCCGCAGGTGGCCGACGCGTTTTTGACGGCACTGGAGCTCTGCCGGCTTCGCCAGCGGGACGAGCTCGAGCGCGACCTCCGCCAAGTCTTTGATGAGTTCTCCGAGAGCCTTTCGGCGACGCTCGGCCTGGCAGCTGGGCTCGACATCTTCTGTCACGGGGCGAACCGCCTCTTCGGCGCCGATCGCACCTCGGTGTGGATTCACGATCGCCGCGCGCGTCATCTGGTGCTCCAGGCATCCTCGGACGCCGATCACGCCGCCCGTGATGCCCGCGTCGATGCAGACGATCCGCTGTCGCCCGTGGCGGCGGCCATGCGTCGCGCGCGCGCCGAGACGATGGGCGGCGCCGACGCCACCGTGACTTCCACAGTCACGGTGCCGCTGCGTGGCCGTCGCCGCGCCCTGGGCACGATCATCTTCGAAGGCGTGCGCATCGAGCCCGGCGGCGAGTTAGACCTCCTCGACCGCGCGGACGAGCTTGGGCGGCAGCTCTCCGGCGCGATCGAGAACATGCAGCTGCTCGACGACGTCATGCGCTCACGGCGTGAGCTGGAAAATACCTTCGATTCGATCGCACACTTGGTGGCCGTCTCCGATCGGCGCGGTCGGATCGTACACGTGAACAAGGCGTTCGCCGCGCGTCTGGGGCGCGCACGCGAGCAGTTGCTCGACCAGCCGCTCGCGGACTGCATCGGGCCCGAACTCGCCGCGTGGCTCGGCGAGCTGTCCGCATCGGTCCGGCCCGTCGGGCCCTCGGAGCCCACCACGCGTGAGATCCTCGACCCGACGCTGCGCGGCCCGTTCATGGTGACGGTGACCGACCTGCTCAACAACGAGCGCGATCGCGTCGGGAGTGTCATCGTCGCCCGCGATCTCACGTTGCAGACTCAGCTCGAAGCCGAACGGGAGGAGCTGCGGCGGCGGCTCACGCAGTCAGAGAAGCTGGCGGCGCTCGGTCAGTTCATCGCCGGGATCGCCCACGAGCTGAACAACCCGCTCCAGGGCGTCCTGGGACACCTGGAACTGCTGCGCACGACCGGGGCGTTCCCCAAGCCGCTGCGGCGGGAGTTGCAGACGATCTACCGCGAGGCCGATCGCACCGCGAAGATCGTGCGCAACCTATTGGTCTTTGCCGGCTCGCGGCGACTGGAGCGCCGGGCGGTCAGCCTCAACGGGGTGCTTCAGAAGGTTGTGGCGCTGCGGGCGTCGGCGTGTCGCGCCGCCGACATCGAAGTCGTGCGACACTATGAGGAGAAATTGCCGCGCGTCTCGAGCGATTCCTTGCTGCTGCACCAGGTATTTCTCAACATCGTGATCAACGCCGAGCACGCGATTGCCTCGGCGGGCGGCGGCGGCCGCATCGAGATTACGACCGCCGTGCGACCGACGAAGGATGCCGTGGTGGCGACCGTCCGCGACACCGGGGGCGGGATCGCGCCTGACGTGCTCTCGCGCCTGTTCGAGCCCTTCTACACGACGAAGGAAGTCGGCCAGGGCACCGGGCTTGGCCTGGCCATCGCCTATGGAATCGTGCAGGAGCACGGCGGACAGATTGTCGCCTCGAATCACCCAGACGGCGGGGCCGTGTTTACCGTCGAGTTACCCGTGACGCCGGCGCCGGGACGCCGATCCCATGATCGATGAAACGTTTCTGACGACCGAAGAGGTCTTGGAGTACCTCCAGGTCAACCTGCGAACGGTCTACCGCCTGATCAAGGCCGGCAAGATTCCGGCGGTGCGCGTCGGCCGCCAGTGGCGCTTCCGCAAGCGTGACATCGACGCATGGCTCGACAGCCAGCGTCCACGAGGCGGCTCGCGTCCGGCCGCGTCGGCCGCGCCCGTCCGACCTGCTGGCGGAGCCGCGCGCCCGCGCGTGCTCGTCGTCGACGATGAGGCGAGCATTCGGGATCTGCTGGCGAAAACGCTCGCACTCGCCGAATACGACGTGGATGTCGCCCCTGATGGACGATCGGCGCTCGAGCGCATGCGGATGTATCCGTACGATCTGCTGATCGCAGACCTCAAGATGCCCGGGATGGATGGACTGACTTTGATCCGCGAGGCGAAGCGGTACAAAGCGGATCTGCCGGTCATCATCATCACCGGTTTCTCGACCGAGTCGAGCGCCATCGAGGCCGTCAACCTTGGCGTCGCCGGCTATCTCACCAAGCCGTTCCGCGTGCCACAGGTCCTGGCGGCAGCCGCCAAGGCCCTGGGAGAATGATCCAGCTCTCTGAGCTGACGAAATCGTTCGGCGACCGCGTGCTGTTCGATTCTGTCACGTGGCAAATCACCGACCGCGAACGGATTGGGCTGTGCGGTCCGAACGGCGCCGGCAAGACCACGCTGCTGCGAATGATGGCCGGCCTCGAGGAGGCGGATTCAGGCGCCATCCTG
>Ga0156016_151_pt4 | contig 38252 bp, 32 predicted proteins | sample RifCSPlowO2_02_FD_107670 | JGI IMG/M metagenome (GOLD analysis project Ga0156016, IMG submission 107670) | Acidobacteria bacterium RIFCSPLOWO2_02_FULL_64_15 | reverse complement strand
CTTCGCGGACGAGCTGCTGAATCGTGAGTTGATACTCCGGATAGGTCGCTTCTGCGCCGCCCTGGGTCGCCTCGAACGGAATACCAAACGTTTCGGCAAACTCACGTTGTTTCGCCACCCACAAGGGGATTGATATGGATTTCTTACACCAGACGGGTCATAATTTGTGGACTTCCTTTACTTGCCATCCACCTGCTCCAATAGAGGACTTGAGGCGCTGATGAGAAAATTGATGTTGGCCGTTTGCGCGTTGGCGGTGTGTTTGCCGTTGTCGGTGAAGGGACAGGATCCGATGGCGGTTACGGTCGAGTACACGAAGATCCTGCCGATCGACGGGCTGCCGCTCAGCCTCGTGCACCTCAACGACAAGACGGTGGGCGCCGTCTTTCAGCCGCCGACCGTGTACGCGATGCGCGCGCGGGCGAAGGAAGCGACGCTCGTCTACGTGCAGGGCACGGCACAGCGGAGCATCGAGCTCGATAGCACAAGGTTTACGATCGATCAGGACGGTCAGTCGATGCCCGGGACGGCCACCAACATCAAGAACTTCATGAGGGGCAAGAACAAGTTGGCGACGGGCGACCGCGTTGACGGCGTGCTGACCTTCGCGAAAAAGGTCGACCTGACGAGAGCCTTCACCGTCACGTACGACAAGGACATGGCGGCCGAATTCAAGTTCAACTCGAATCAGGTGAGGGCCATGACCGCGCCCGCCAGTAACTAGTACGCTCTACTGAATGACGACGTAGCGCCAGAGCCGCGCAGTTTCCGTGGCGCCGACGTACTTACCGATCTCCCGGTCGAATTGCTCCTTCGTGCGCCAGGGACGGTACTCCTTGAACTCCCGCACCATGCGCGGCCCGGCGCCCGGAATGCTCAGGATGTCTTCGTCGCTCGCGGTGCTGAGGTTGACCGGGATGAAGACGTACTGCTTCAGTCGATCCGTCTCCGGCTGACCCACGTACTTGCTGATCTCCCGGTCGAACTGCGCCCAGGTTCTCCACGGCCGGTACTCCGCGAACTCGCGCGCCATGCGCTGACCGGCGCCCGGTATCAAGAGAATCTCCTCACGCGACCCGGTATTCAGGTTGACGTGCACGAATGCCTTGCCGTAGAACTCCGTGGCCTGCTGTGCGGTGAGTTTCCGATCGAGGAGAAACGCGTTGAGATCGACGACGGTCATGAAGGGACGTTTGTCGAGCATGGCCTTCACGATAGCAGGCGTCATGTGCGGCAGAGTCAGCAGGTCCCTTTCGGCCGCCACATTCGGATCGACAAGGCCCTTGCCCACTTGGGCGACAGCAGGGGCGGCCAGGTTTACCACCAAGGCACAGGCTCCGAGGATCGCGACAAACGTTCTATAGACAGTCTTCATCTGGTGTCACTCCATCTTTAATCAGGATAACGATACGCGTAGGTGAGACCGAGCAGCCCCAATTGAACCATGATGCCCGGCGCGAGGGCTGGAGGGGCCTGGGCCCGCATGACCTTCTTTGACAGCTCCCACCAGCTCTGGGTTGGGTCGATCTCGAGCTGAAACTCTGCGGCGCCGCGGATATGTAGAGCCGCGCCAACGGCGCCCGCAAGCATGAGCGACGCCATTGTGGCACGGATCGCACGAACGCTCGTGCCGTCGCGGCGGGCCGCATGCCAGACGAGCACGCCTAACGCCGCGCCGATGAGCACGAGCGGGACGCGCTGCCAGGCATCCTCGTAGTGGCCGAAGAGGACGAGCTCGATGCCCGTGCCCGCGAGGCCGAGCACGAGCACCCCCATCACCCATCGCCGGAGACGACCTGCCGTGTCCCGCACCGTCGCAGTATACAAGCCAATCGTGACAGACTATCGACTGCCGAGCGCGAGAGTCTACGTTGGAGCGCCGTGGCCCTCGGGGGGCCGTGAGAAGTGAAGTTGTCTTCAGCGCGCGGGGGTGGGGCCCCGCGCGCCGCAAATTATGGATGAGTCGCAGTGGTCGGTCGGTCCGGAGAGCGTCGGCCATCGGCTCGACAAGTTCCTCGCCTCCGCCGATCGTCTCGCATCGCGCGGACGCGCCGTGGCGGCCATCGAGCGCGGCAAGGTGTTCGTCAACGAGATCGAGGCGACGAAGGCCGACGCGGCCAGGCGCCTGACCAAGGGCGACCGCGTCCGCGTGTGGATGGATCGTCCTGGCAGCGCGCGGCGTCGCTCGTCGCCCCATCAGGCCGGCGACCTGGCCATTCTGTACGAAGACGACGACCTAATTGCCGTGAACAAGCCATCGGGCCTGCTGACGGTGCCACTCGATCGGCGCGGCGAGGCGGCGGACTCGGTGCTCGGGTTGCTCAAGCACTACTTCCGGACCGATCGGGCGCACCGGCCCTTCGTCGTGCACCGCATCGATCGCGACACATCGGGCGTGGTCCTTTTCGCCAAGCACGCCGCGGCCCAGGTGCAACTGAAAGAACAGTTCCTCCGTCGAGAGCCGGAACGAACGTATCGGGCGATTGTCTACGGCCATCCAACGCCGCTCTCCGGCACGTGGCGCGACCATCTAGTCTGGGACGATCGCGCGCTCATCCAGAGGAAGACGCACCCGCGCGATCCGCGTGGGAAGGAGGCGGTCAGCGAATACCGCACCGTCGAGCGATACCGCGACGCGTCTCTGATCGAAGTGCGACTCGTGACCGGCAAGCGGAATCAGATCCGCATCCAGGCGGGGCTGCGCGGCCACATGCTGGTGGGCGAGCGGCGCTATGTCTCCGGGCCGGAGCGGCTGCGCCAGATTCGGTTCCCCCGTCAGGCTCTTCACGCTTGCCGCCTCGCACTGCGCCATCCGGTGGCCGGACGTCCCCTTTCGATCGAGGCGCCGATGCCCGACGATCTGACGGCGCTCGCCGGCCGCCTGCGTCGGTCGGCCCGCCGTTGACTTACGACGTCAAATCGTGATTGTTTGACCTCTTGTCTATTTCCGGAATGTAGTGTCCGGCTTCAGCCGGACCTGGAAGTCCGCCTAAAGGCGGACACTACATCAGAAGGCTACGGCGAGTCCGCCGAAGCTTCAGCGGAGGCGGAAGGCTGACACGACAGGGGGGAATGCAGGCAGCATGAATACGATCGAGACCGTACGCGTCGGGTTGCTCGGCTTTGGCACGGTGGGGCAGTCGGTGGCCAGGATTCTGTGCGCGGGACATGTGTCGCGCGTGCAGTTGACGCATATCTTCAACCGCCGCGTGGCCAGTAAGCACGTCGACTGGGTGCCGCCCACCGTCAAGTGGACGGACGAGATCGACGATGTCCTTCGCTCTGACGTGGACGTCGTGGTCGAGCTGGTGGGCGGGCTGCACCCCGCGTACGAATGGGTGCGCGCCGCCCTGACGAGCGGCAAGTCCGTCGTCACGGCCAACAAGCAGCTGATCGCCCATTATGGCGCCGAGCTCGGCGAGCTGGCCCGCGCGAACGGCCAACAGCTTCGCTTCGAGGCCTCCGTCGCCGGCGGCATTCCGGTGCTGCGGGCGCTCCAGGAAGGCTTGGCCGGCGATCGATTGGTCGAGGTGCGCGGCATCCTGAACGGGACGTGCGCCTACATCCTGAGCCGCATGCAGTCGGCCGAGCTCCCCTTCGCCGAGGCGCTGGCCGAAGCGCAGGCCGCGGGCTATGCCGAGGCCGACCCGACCGAGGATGTCGACGGTGCCGACGCGGCCGCCAAGCTGGCGATCATTGCGGCCGTCGGCCTCCGGCGGCCGATCCGTGTAAGCGACATCGCCACCCAGTCCATCCGGCCGATCGATTTTGTGGATTTCCAGTACGCCAAGGAGATCGACTCTACGATTCGCCAGATCGCGCGCGCGGCCATCGAGGAGGATGGCCGCGTGTTTGCCGTCGTGGGACCGGCGCTGGTGCCGATCCACTCGAGCTTCGGCCAGATCACTGGCAGTCAGAATCTCGTGATGGTGCGGGGTGTGTTCGGCGGCGAGACGTGGTTCTCCGGTTCCGGGGCGGGCGGATCGCCGACCGCGGTGGCCGTCGTGTCCGATCTGCTGTCGATCGGCCGCCACGCCCCTCGCGACGCGGGCCTGCTGCCGGTGGCATCGGTCGCCGAGGTCTCGAGCGACTTCGTCGCGCCGCACTACGTCCGCTTCATGGTCGCCGATCGACCGGGCATTCTCGCGGAAGTCTGCGCCGGCTTCGCGCGCCACGGCATCAACATCGAGGCGGTGGTCCAGTTGCCTCGGTACCGCAAAGACCGGCTGCCGTTTGTCGCGACGCTCGAGGCCTGTGCCGCGTCGGTGCTGGGCCGCGCGCTGGCCGACATCGCGCGCCTCGAATTCCACGTCGAGCCGCCGCTGGCGCTTCCCATCCTCGCGTGACGAGATGACGGACCACTTACCACACACACAGATCGTTGAGGCCGAAGGCCACCTGATCGATTCGCAGCTGCTCAACGTCATCTTTGACACCGTCATCAAGTGGGACGCGTCGTTCGAGGTGCTGCAGTTCACCATCGGCCGGACCAACGACGAGCCGTCGGCCATCTCGATGCGGATCTCGGCGCAGAGCGACGAGGACCTCACGCGTGTGCTCGAGGAACTGGTGCCGCTCGGCTGTCGCATCGCGCGTGTGACGGATGCGCAGACCCGGCGCGCCGATCGCGACGGCTGTGTGCCGGATGATTTCTATTCCACGACCAATCTGCGGACGCACGTCCGCCACCTCGGCGGCTGGCTGGAAGTGGAGAATCAGCGGATGGACTCGGTGATCGTCGTCGAAGACGGCCGCGCGAGCTGCCGAAAACTGCGGGACGTTCGCACCGGCGACGCGATCGTGTGTGGCGTGGAAGGTGTGAGAGCTGAACCCGAGTTTCAGGAGCGCGACCGCCTCGGCTTCGCCTTCATGACCAACGAGATCTCCTCCGAGCGCCGGGTGGACGTCGCCGTCCGGCGCATCGCCGCGATGATGGCCGACAGCAAGAGCACAGGCGGCCGGATTGCATTCGTGGCCGGTCCGGTGCTCGTGCATACGGGAGGAGCCGACGATTTCTGCCAACTGATTCGCGGCGGCTTCGTCGACGTCCTCCTCGCCGGGAACGCCTTGGCCGTCCACGACGTCGAGCGATCGTTTTTCGGCACCTCGCTTGGCGTCGACCTCGAGACGGGAAAGACCATTCACGGCGGGCACCGGCACCACATGCGCGCCATCAACACGATCTGTCGGGCGGGCGGGCTGCGTCAGGCCGTCGAGGGCGGTGTGCTCGGTTCGGGCATCATGTACGAATGCATTCGCCGCGGCGTCCGGTACGTCCTGGCGGGCAGCATTCGCGACGATGGCCCGATCCCGGACACCCTCATGGACTTGCGCGAGGCGCAGGATCGATACGCCGAGGCGCTCGCGGGCGTGAAACTCGTTATCGTGCTGTCGTCGATGCTGCACGGCATCGGCGTCGGCAATATGCTGCCCTCCTGGGTGCGCATGGTGTGTGTCGACATCAACCCGGCGGTCGTCACGAAGCTGGCGGACCGAGGCTCGTCGCAGACGATCGGCCTGGTCACTGATGTAGGACTATTCCTACATCGCCTTGCCCAGCGACTTCACGGGGTGTGATGAAAAGGCGCCGTGTTATCATCTCTGAACGACATGGCAACCTGCCCGAGGTGCATGGGGGCGCTCACTGAGCATCATCGGTGCCCTCGTGGCGCGTGGAGCCGGGTCACCGACGCGATTCCCGCGATCGTCGTCGGCGTGGTGATTGGCGTGTTGTTTATTTATGCGATTGAGGACCGGCCGGCTGCCGCGCTGGTCCTGACCGCTGCCGCGCTTGGGGGCGTTCTCGCCTCTGCCGTCCGTCAAGCCGTCAAATTCTGACATCTGAAGCCGGACGCTACGGCACGGGGGTCAGTGCGTGCCGATCACTGCGAGAAAGGTGTCGAGCACGTCGGGGTCGAACTGCGTGCCGCGCCCGCGCTTGAGCTCCGCCACCGCTTCGGCCGAATCGATCCGCGCGCGGCCGTGCCGCTGCAGGGTTGCTGAATCGTAGGCGTCGGCCACGGCGATGATGCGGCTCGCCACCGGAATGTCGGCGCCGGCAATCTGGTGCGGATAGCCCCTGCCGTCGAACCATTCGTGGGTGGTGGCGACAATCGGCGCCAGCCCTTGCAGCGTGCGCGTGGCGGCCAGTATCTCGGCGCCCACCTCGACGTGGCGGTGCATGACGGCCCATTCACCCGGCGTGAGCGGTGAGGGCTTGGTGAGCAGCGCCGCCGGCATCGCGAGTTTCCCAATGTCATGGAACCGGGCCGCCGTTCTGAGCAGCCTGGCGGTTTCGGCCTCCAACGCCCACTCGTGGGCGACCGCCTGCGCGTAGCGCGCCACGCGCTCGCCGTGCAGCATCACGTCAGGCGCGCGATCCGTGGCCATCTCTTCGAGCAGGCTGATGTCGGCCGTCGCGCCCGTGTTCCACCGTAGCCGCGAGCAGATCTCGTCGGTCCGTCGGCGGAGCTCAGCCGACAGCTCTCCGTGGCGGTGGAGGTCCTCCTGCGCCGAGTTCTGTGGGTGCCGCTCCAGTTGGACAGGTGCCATGGTGAACGGGGGAGCAAGAGCGCTGCCAGTCCTCGAATCCGGCCGGCATAAGTGACCGTGCCGGCGACGGGGCCATGGAATGGCTGGTTGAGTGTGCTAGGCTGCGCACAGCCGCACACTGTGCCTGTCAGAACCGCACAGTCGGGCCGATAGACTGCTGTACGAGCCGGAGAACGACGCTAGCCCGTGGGCACGGTTCTTGGAGAACCTCGCCTTCGATCAAGGTGGTGCTGGCGTGCAAGAGATGGCTTCGGCGTTGGCAGATTGGACCTACGACTCGTCACCGGCGCAGTGTCCGCGCTGCGGTGGCGCCTCGGCACACATGCACAAACCTGCACTCGCCGTCCGTCCGCAACTCCTCGTCGTCGACGACGATGTGCCGGTGCTCAGAGTCATCGAGCGCCTCGCGGCCAAGGCTGGTTACGATGTTGTGGCCTGCGCGAACGGATCCGAAGCGCTGCGGGCGCTCGCCCGCAAGCCGGCCGACCTTGCGATGGTCGACCTCCGGATGCCCGACGTCAACGGGCTGGACCTGCTGCGTCAGATTCGCGCGTCGGTGCCCAGCTGCGAAGTCATTCTGATGACCGGCTTCGCCGCGGTTGATAGCGCGGTCGAAGCGATTAAGCTCGGCGCGCGCGAGTACTTGACCAAGCCGTTCGATTTCGACCGGCTCCGGCAGGTGCTTGCCGAGATTCGAGAGGAGTTGGACCGTCGCGCACACGTCGTCGCGCTCGAAGACGAGGTGGCGCGGCGTCTCGAGTTTTGCGGGATGCTCGGACGCAGCCCGCTGATGCAGGAAGTCTTCAGCCTCATTCAGCGCCTGGCGCCCCACGCCAAAAGCGTACTGATTACCGGCGAGACGGGCACGGGCAAGGAGCTCGCGGCGCGTGCGTTTCACCATGTCGGGCCGCGCCGCGCCCGCCCGTTTGTGACGATCAACTGCTCGGCGGTCGTCGACACACTGTTCGAAAGCGAGCTGTTCGGCCACGTGCGAGGCGCGTTCACCGGCGCGGTGGACTCCAAGCCAGGCGTATTCGAGGCCGCGCACGGCGGCATGCTGTTCCTCGACGAGATTGGCGAGCTGCCGATGTCGGTTCAGGCGAAGCTCCTGCGGGCGCTCGAGAATGGCGAGGTGCAGCGCGTCGGGTCGCTGCAGCCCAAGCGGGTCGACGTGACGGTGATTGCCGCCACCAACCGCGACCTGCGGGCCGAAGTGGCCGCCGGCCGGTTCCGCGGCGACCTGTTCTACCGCCTCAATGTCGTGGAGGTCGGCCTTCCACCTCTCCGCGATCGCCGTGAGGACATCCCGTATCTGACCGCCGCGTTCGTACGAGAGTGCGCGCAGCGAATGCACAAGCCGCTCACCGGTCTGACGCCGTCGGCCGAGCGCGTCGTCCTGACGGCGCGCTGGGACGGTAACGTCCGTGAGCTGAAGAACGTGATCGAGCGGGCCTGTCTGCTGACCGACGGCAGTCTCATCTCGGAGCGCGAGCTCGCCGGCGCGTTCGGGCCGGAAAGCGCGCCAGCGTCCACGCGGGGACGCAGCGTCGATCTGCCCTCTTCGCGGCCCAACGACGTCGCGGCTCCGCTCCAGGAGATCGAGCGGGAGCACATCGTCGAGGTTCTGCGGCAGGTGAACGGGAACCGGATGGCCGCCGCCAAGGTGCTGGGTATCAGCCGCCGCGCGCTCTACCGGCGTCTCGATCGCCACCAGATTGCCGGCGAAGCGCCGCCGTCGCGCCAGTCTCCACGTCGTTTGCTGCCGCGATCGATTCAATGACCATCGTCACAAACCGCGAGAACCGCGCGCACGCCGAGGCGGGTGCAGATGGACCCGTCGAGCGGCGCCTGCTCGACGAACGCCTCACGCGATCCGAGAGGTTTGAGAGTATCGGCCGACTCGCCGGCGGCGTCGCGCACGACTTCAATAACCTGCTGACCGCGATCCTCGGCTACACGGAGCTCCTCTTAAGCGATCGGGCGGAGGGCGATCCCGACCGCGCCGACCTGGAGCAGATTCTGAAGGCCGGTCGGCGAGCCGCCACGTTAACCCAGCAGCTGCTGGCGTTCAGCCGCAGGCAGGTGCTGCTGCCGGAGGACGTGGATCTGGGCCAAACGCTCGCCGGCCTTCGCGAGATGCTGGTGCGTCTGGTTCGCGAAGACATTGCCCTCTCGTGCGACATTGCCGCGACGCCGGCCGTGGTGCACGTCGACCCGGCGCAGGTCGAGCAGGTCATCGTCAACCTCGTAGTGCACGCACGCGACGGGCTGCCGGTGGGCGGTCGCATCCAGATTGGCGTGGCGCGCGTCGCTCGCTCCGAGATCGCGCTGCCGCCGGACGCGCCGGCGACCTCGGCCGAGTACGTCCGGCTGCGCGTGAGCGACGATGGCCCCGGCATTCCCTTTGAGGCCCAGGCCCACCTGTTCGAACCGTTCTTCGCCGCCAAGGAGCTCGGCAGGGGAACCGGCCTCGGCCTCGCCTCGGCGTACGGGATCGTCCAGCAAAGCGGTGGGTTCATCGCCGTCGACAGCGAGCTGGCCACGGGCACGGCATTTACGATCTATTTTCCCGCGGTGTCGGCCGCCTCTGCTGGCGCCGCCGGTCCTCCGACCGCCGACCTGGCGGGCGGGCACGAGACGATCCTGCTGGTGGAGGACGAAGACGCGGTGCGCGCCATCGTCGTGGCCATTCTGTCCCGGCAGGGCTACCGCGTGCTCGATGCGCCAACACCGAGGATGGCGTGCGATCTCTTCGATCTGCACGGCGCGCACATCGACATGCTTCTGACCGACGTGGTCATGCCCGGAATGAACGGGCCGACGCTCGCGCAGCAGCTGGTCCACCAGCGACCCGAGTTGAAGGTGCTCTTCATGTCGGGGCACGCCGACCTGGCGGTAACGCTCGATACCGGCAACCCGAACATGAGCTTTCTGAGCAAACCCTTCCAAGCCTCCGTGCTCTCGGCGCGGGTCCGTGAGCTATTGAGTCGGACATCTGGCGGAGGTTCTATCCGCCGCGCGTATGCATCTCCAGGTGCGGATCCTTCCGTAAGTCCCTGATCGGCACGACACGGCGATCGCCCAAGGCGAGCCGTTCTTCGGCGCCGCGATTGGTCCGCCCGCGCCAACCGTCCGCAATCGTTTTTGCCAGCTCCTCGGCTGAGGCACCCCGACGGAAGAGCCCTCGCAGGTCGATGCCCTGCGCGGCATAGAGACACAAGTACCACATGCCGTCGGCCGTCAGCCGGCTTCGGTCACAACTCCTGCAGAACGGACTGGTCGTTGAGGAGATGACGCCGAACGTGGTCCCGTCAGGGAGCGAGAAACGATCGGCCGGCGCCGACGACTGCTCGGCGAGCGGCTCGACGCGGCCGTAGCGGCAGGCGAGCGTGTCCAGTATTTCGACGCGTGACACGACGTCGGCCTGCGACCAACGTGTGGCGCCGCCGACGTCCATGTACTCGATGAACCGCACCTCGGCGTTCGCCGACTTCCCGTACTCAATCAGATCGACCAACTCGTCGTCATTGACGCCGCGCATCACCACACTGTCGATCTTTAAGGCGCGTGGGGCCCCACCCCCACGCGCTGAAGACCTCGCGCTCGATCGTAGACTCTCGCGCTCGGCCGGTACCGAGGCCGAATCATCTGTAGTGTCGGGCTTCAGCCGGAGCCCTGGCCAACTCACCGTGCTGGCTGCTTTGATCCCTTCGAGGACGGCGTTGAGTCGGTCGAACCGCGTGAGCTTCACGAAACGATCCGGGCGCAGCGTGTCGAGGCTGACCGTGATTCGCCCGAGTCCCGCCGAGTGGAGCGCGTCGACCTGTTCGGTGAGGAGCACGCCGTTGGTGGTTAGCGCGAGATCGGTCAACCCCGGCTTGGCGGCGAGCATCCGTACCAGTTCGGGCAAATCGCGGCGCACCAGAGGCTCGCCGCCGGTGAGGCGCACCTTGTTGACGCCGAGCCCGATGAAGACGTCCACAAGAGCGCTAATCTCCTCGAAGTGCAGAACGTCCTCGCGCTGCAGCCAGACGTAGTCGTCTTCGGGCATGCAATACGCGCAGCGCAAGTTGCAGCGGTCGGTGACCGACAACCGCAGGTTGCCGAGCGGCCGCGAGAAGCGATCGACCAGGGACATCGGGCAATTATAGGGCAGCAATGGAGAGACGCGAGCGCGAGTCTGGCAGAAACGGGTGGGACGCGATCTGATTCTCGAACCTTTCGCTCCAGCGTCCTGGCACGAGCGTCGCGCAGGCCGGGCACCGGCCATCGGGCGTGATCCGGTAGTCGCGGACGAGATATCCGTAACGCGCGACAAGGACTTCGCGGCAGGCCGCGCATCGGGTGTCTTCGAGGTCGCCGACCGCGCCCGGCAGATTGCCGGCGTAGACGTGTCGGAGTCCGCTCGTCCGGCCGACGTCGGCTGCCGCCAGGAGCATCTCCGCCGTCGTGGCTTGCGGATCGGTCATCTTGTAGTCGGCGTGAAACGCTGTGACGTGCCACGGAATGTCGGGCGAGACGCCCGCGATAAACGACGTCAGACGAGTCAGCTCGTCGCGCGAGTCGTTGAAGCCTTCGATGAGGAGCGTCACGATCTCCACCCAGAACTCCATTTCGTGCAGGCGCCGGATGGTGTCGAGGATGGGCTCGAGGCGTCCGCCGAGTCGCCGGTAGTGGCGATCGTCGAAGCTCTTGAGATCGACCTTGTAGAGATCCACCCACGGGCGGATGTAGTCGAGGACCTGCGGGGTGCCGTTGCCGTTGGAGACGTAGCCGGTCGTCAGGCCTGCCGCCTTTGCTTTCTTGAACACGGCGACGGCCCACTCGCTCGTGATGAGCGGCTCGTTGTAGGTGCTGACCATGACGCGAGCGCCTTGGCGGAGCGCGTCGCGGACGAGCGCGTCTGGCGAGGTGGCGAGCGGCGGCGCCACGGCGGCCGGATCGCGCAGCGCCTGGGACGTGACCCAGTTCTGGCAGTACCCGCAGTGCAGGTCGCAGCCCAGCATGCCGAAGCTGTAGGCCAGCGCGCCAGGATAGGCGTGGAAGAACGGTTTCTTCTCGATCGGGTCGCACTGGACGCCGCCGACGTAGCCCCACGGCACCAGCAACCGCCCGCCCTCGTTGAAGCGGACCTTGCAGACGCCGGCGGCGCCTTCGGGCAGCGGGCAGCAGTGGCCGCAGGCGTGGCATCGCAGCCGGCCATCGGGCAACCGTTCGTACAGGTCGCCCTCTCGGGTCTCCCGCGCCAGGAGTTCAGCAAGCGCAGCCATCGCATAGCATTATGGCAGTGTTCAAGCTTCCTCGTCCCGTTTGGCTCCTTGGCTGGGTGAGCCTCGCAACCGACGCGGCGACCGAGGCCATTTACCCTCTGCTGCCGTTCTTTCTCACACGTGTGCTTGGAGCGGGCGCCGTGTCGCTCGGCGTCATCGAGGGCGCGGCTGAAGGCGTCAACAGCATCCTCAAGATCTACGCCGGTCGTCTCGCCGACCGCTCGCGCGCCAAACGACCGCTCGTGCTGCTGGGCTACGCCGTATCGTCGATCGCGCGCCCGTTCATTGCCGTGACGACGGGCTGGACGCAGGTGTTTGCCGTACGGATGCTCGATCGGGTGGGCAAGGGCGTACGCAGCGCGCCGCGGGACGCGATGCTTGCCACGTGGGCGACGGCGGCGACGCGCGGGCGCGTCTACGGCTTTCACCGCGGCATGGACCATATCGGCGCCGTCATTGGCCCGGTGCTCGCGTCGCTCTTTCTGCTCGTGTATCCGGGCGAGTACCGCACGCTGTTCGCTCTGACGATCATCCCCGGTGCCGTTGCCGTAGTTCTGATCTTTTTCATTCACGAGGCTGACGAGGTCCGGCTGAAGCCGGACACTACAACTCCCAAACCCTTAGAAGGACAGCCTGGCGTACCCTCGGATGTAGTGTCCGGCTTTAGCCGGACCGTGACACCGGCTAGCCGGACCGTGACACCGACCGGCCGGAGCGTGAACCCGTCTGGCGCCGCGGGTCTACCACCGTCCTTTACTCGCTTCATGCTGGTCCTGTCCCTCTTCACCGTCGGCAACTCAACCGACGCCTTCCTCCTCCTGAAGCTCACCGACGCCGCCGGCACCCCACGCTTCATCCCACTAATGTGGGCGGCGCTGCATGTCATCAAAGCGACGACGTCGATGATGGCCGGAAGCTGGTCGGATCGTGTCGGCCGCCGCACGGTGATTGCGATCGGCTGGGTCGTGTATGCCATCGTCTATGGCGGATTTGCGATGAGTACGAGCGTCACCGCGCTTTTCGCGTGGTTTCTCGTGTACGGCTTCTACTTCGGCTTCGCAGAAGGGACGGAGAAGGCGCTGGTGGCCGATCTCGCTCCGGCTGAGTGTCGCGGTCTGGCTTTCGGGATCTACAATGCGGTCGTCGGCGCGGGCGCGCTCGTCGCGAGCGTCGTCTTCGGTCTCGTGTGGAGTGCGTATGGATCGCAGGCCGCCTTCGGCCTCGGCGCCACGTTCGCCTTCCTCGCCACGGCGCTCCTGTTCATCGTCGTCCCGTCGCGAGGCGACGTATAATCAATTCTCTCGATGCGTCGCATCCTGATCACCAACGACGACGGCTATCGATCGGAGTGCGTCGCGATCCTTGCCGATGCGCTGCGCCCGCTCGGCGCAGTGATGACCGTGGCGCCGGTCCTCGAGGCCAGCACGATCGGTCATGCCTTGACGATTCGCCACCCGTTGCGATTGGAACAGATCGCCGATGACGTGTTCGCCGTCGATGGCACGCCGAGCGATTGCATCAACATCGGCATCACGCAGATTCTCAAAGGCCTGCCCGATCTCGTCGTGTCCGGGATCAACAAAGGATGGAATCTCGGCGACGACGTGACCTACTCGGGCACCGTGTCGGGCGCCTTTGAAGGGGCGCTGCTTGGTGTTCCCGGCATTGCCGTGTCGCTGGCCGCGACGCGCGGCACGTACGACTTCGAACCCTCGGCTCGCGCAGCGGCGGCGATTGCCGCAGCCGTACTCGAGCGGCCGCTGCCGGCGCGGACGTTTCTCAACATCAACGTGCCGAAGGGGCAGCCCAGAGGATTTCGGGTCACCGTCCAGGCCAAACGCAACCACGTGACGTCGGTGGCCGAGCGGCGCGATCCCAAGGGCCGCTCGTACTACTGGATCGAAGAAGGGCAGGACGACTGGGAGCCGCACGATCGGTCCGACTATCAGGCCGTGCTCGACGGGTACGTGTCGGTGACGCCGCTCCATCCCGATCTGACGGCCCATCATGCGCTGCGGGCCGTCGAGGAACTGTTCTTGGAGAAGGAAGCTGAGATAAGATAGCGGTTCGCCTGTCGGGGCGTGGCTCAGCCTGGTAGAGCACTCGGTTCGGGACCGAGGGGTCGGAGGTTCAAATCCTCTCGCCCCGACCACACAACTCCACAAAGAAGGCCCGCGATGCGGGCCTTCTTGCTGTACGGGCCGTGGACCGAGGGCGGGACCGGGCACGGTCAGTCGCAGATCGAGGAGATGGTCAGGTCGCAGGCTTAGGGCAGAAACACCGACGCTGCTTGCGGTCATTCGCGTTCGGAAGCCACAGCCAGTCGCTGAACGTCAAGCTGGCGTTGCCGTTGGTCGCCAAGAACGATCTGCACGTCGTGGGTCCGGCCGTCGTTGAGAAGAGGGATCGCCGCCGCATTGACAGGCGCGCCGTCCAACGTGGCCGTCACAACACCTCGGCACCGGCGTGTGGGGTTGGACACCCTAATCTCGTAGCGGCTGTCGAGGAACCGCCAGGTAATCCGGTACTCGGGCCACGACGATGGAATACACGGGTCGATGACGAACGTCTCGCCACGCCGCCGGAGACCCAGAATGCTTTCGATCCCGGCCCGATACATCCAGCCGGCCGAGCCCGTGTACCAACTCCACCCGCCGCGTCCGGCGTGCGGCGGACGGGCGTAGACGTCGCCAGCCATCACGTACGGCTCCGTCTTGTAGCGAGCCACGTCAGCGGCTGTGCGGCTGTGATTGACTGGGTTTAGCATGTGGAAGAATTCCGCGGCCTCATCACCGCTTCCGAGTCGGGCCAGGGCCATCACGACCCAGACGGCCGCATGGGTGTACTGACCGCCGTTCTCCCGGACGCCGGGCGGGTACCCCTTGATGTAGCCCGGGTCTTGCGCCGACCGATCGAAGGGCGGATTGAGCAGCAGTAGCGTCTGGGATCCCCGCGCGACGAGAGACGTGCGAACGGCATCCATCGCGCGTTCGGCAAAGCGGATCGGGACGGCGCCCGAGAGGACAGCCCACGACTGCGAGACCGAATCGATGCTGCCCTCGTCATTTTGCGCGGATCCGAGTGGCGCGCCGTCATCGTAGTACCCGCGTCTGTACCACTCTCCGTCCCACGACCGTTCAAGCTTGGCCGCGAGCCGCCGCACGTCGTTCATGTACCGGTCTGCCCGGACGCCGTCGTCTCGCGCGCGGCAGAGCGGGACGAAATCGCTGAGGACCGTGTGAAGAAAGAACCCCAGCCATGTGCTTTCGCCTCGTCCTGCCGGTCCGACGCGGTTCATGCCGTCGTTCCAATCGCCGCCGCCCATGAGTGGCAGGCCGTGAGCGCCGGTGGTGAGGCCTTTGTCGATCGCCCGGACACAGTGTTCAAAGAGCGTCCCGTCCTCGGAGGACACGCGGGGTTGACCGTACGCCTCTTGCGTGTCTGGCGCGAGAGCCGGGGCCTCCAGGAACGGCGCACGCGCGTCGAGCGCGCCCACATCCCCAGTCGTCCGGACATACTCTGCCGCCGCATAGGGCAGCCACAGCAGATCGTCCGAGCACCGGGAACGCAGGCCGCGGCCGCTCGGCTCGTGCCACCAGTGCTGGACGTCGCCTTCGACAAACTGCCGGCCGGCGGCCCGAACGAGATGCGCCCTGGCGAGGTCCGGCCGCGCCAGCAACAACGCCAGCACGTCCTGCAACTGATCGCGAAACCCGAAGGCTCCGCCCGGCTGGTAATAGCCCGCGCGCGTCCAGAGACGGCAACTCACGTCCTGATAGACCAGCCACCGATTGATCAACACGTCAAATGAATCGTCCGGAGTGCTGACCTGGATGGTCTCGAGCATCCTGTCCCACGATGCCTGTACCTTTTCCAGCGCGACCACGGCGTCATCGACGGTTCGGTGACGAGCGATCAGTCGCTCGACGTGATTGATGCCCGTACCTTGACCTAACAGAAACAGGACTCGGCGGCGCTCTCCCGGGTTCAGGACGACCTGCACATGCAGCGCTGCGCAGGGATCCAACCCCGCACCAAACTGCGGCTCGAGCGTCATGTGCCGCAGGGCCGCCGGACGAGACAGCGATCCGTTGCGGCCGATGAACGACAGGCGGTGGCCTGTTGCGGAACGCGGCGTGTCACTGGCATGTGCAAACGCGACGCGCCCCGCGAACTCGTCACTGTACGAATTCCTCGCGAGGATCGTCCCGCTCTTGGTGTCGTACGTCGTGGTGACATGTCCGGCCTGACTCTCCCTTGGCGGGCCGAGCACCCAATCGTTATAGGCAAAGAGGCTCAAGTTCCGCGGGGCCGCGCCGTCGTTGGTCAGTGTGAGCAGAGAGAATTTCACGGGATCGTCGACGTCCACGAACACCTGGAGCTCGTGACGAATGCCTCGGGTCACGCGCGAGAAACGGGTGACGCCGGCCGAATGTTGGACGACGAACTGCCCGCTCGTTGCATGCCGCCTCATCGGTCCCGGCGTCGGTGACCACGCGTCCCCCGAGTCGTCGTCGCGAATAAACAGGGCTTCGGCCGTTGGGTCGACCACGGGATCATTGGCGAACGACGTCAATCGGTTTTCCCGGCTGTTCTCCGACCAGGTGTGCGCCGAACCTGACGCCGTGACGATGGTGCCAAAGCCGGCGTTCGCGATGACGTTCGCCCAAGGCAGTGGGGTTTCCCGGTCGCCCTCCAGGACGATCGCGTAGGCTCGCCCGGCGTCCGTGAAGCCGCCGAGGCCATTGGATAAGTTCATCGCGATCGGCGGCTGGATGAACGGCGAGACGGTCGACTCCAACGAAGCAGCGGCTGCGAATGCCGGCCGGCGGCTGCTCTGGACCGGGTGCGGTTTGTCGAGTTGGGCGGGGAGGTCGCCCTGGTCTCCGCCGAGGACCGCCCGCGCGACGGCTTCGATTAACGTGCGATCCGCTTTGCCGATCAGATCTGCGCGCAGGAGGTACGCACCGCCGGATCGGTGTTTCCACATCCGCCAGGGCCCGTTGTCGAGCAGCGCCGTGAGCCGTGCGTGTAAATCGTCCAGATAGCTGGATGGATCCTCGTTGAGGATGACGACATCGGCGCTCAGGCCTTTCAGGCGCCAGTACTCCTGCGCCTGCAACACCTGACGCACGAGGGCCACATCGACGTCCCCGACGACCCGCACGAGCAGGATGGGCAGATCGCCGGAGATACCGTGCGGCCACAGACCGGCCTGGCCAAGCCCGTTCGATGCGATCGTGTCCTGCCCCGCCCGAAGCGAGCTATCGGCGAAGAGCACCCGTGACGCAAGACGCTCAAACAGCAGCGCCTCGTCGTTTGAAATACTCAGATGACGCAGACCGCTCTGCGCGTGCGTGAAGGCGAGCGCGAACGTCCGTGAGGCCGCGCTCGGGTCGCGGTACTTCTGGGCGAGCGCCTTGGCCGTCTCTCGATCCGACGCGATGCCGGTGGCGAACGAGAGGCGCACCGACGCCCCTGGGACCAGCCTGATCCGCTGGCGAAGGCTGAAAATGGGGTCGAGCACGACGCCCGTCGTGCCCGAGAGAGCGCGCCCGTCGAGTGCGGCCGGGTCGTCGTTGTCACGACCACGACCGAGGAATCGTGCGCGATCGGTCTCCCATTCGACGGGTCCCTGCGGCCGGCCTTCGAGGCTCAAGACGTGCACGGCCCACACAGCCGGCTCCCGGGGATCCCGGGCGCGTCGGTGGCAGACGAGCGCCGCGCTGTCGGCCAGGTATTCCGTTTCGAGAAACAGTTTGCCAAAGGCCGGATGCGCGAGATCATCGGCCGGGGACGCCAGCACGATCTCCGCGTAACTGGTGACATCGATTTCGCGGATCCGCGTGCTCTGATTGACCACCGTCACCCGCCGGACTTCAACGTCGTCTTCGGTGGACACGGCGACGTCGAGCTGCGTGGAGACCTCGTCGTCGTGGCGGCGGAATGTCGCCCGTTCCGCGCGGAACTCGACGACGTAGTCGTCGGGCTCCGCGGCCGTCGGATGATAGGTGGCCGACCACACAGACCCGCTCCGCACATCGCGCAGGTAGACAAATTGGCTGCCTGGATCGCGCGTCGGGTCGCGTCTCGACTTGGTCACCGTGAGACCGCGGCAGAAGCTGCTGCCCCCGCCGGCGTTGGTCACGACCGTCACGTAATTGCCATTCGACAGAAATTGTGCATGCGGAAAGAGCGTGCGTGGCGATCGATACTGCCGCATGGTGATGGCGGGCGGCGAGGCGACGACACGCATTTCATCGAGCGGTCGCGGCTGAATCGTGGGCGCGTGACGCGGCACGCGCTCCTGCAGCAAGAGCTCTGTGGCCCGCACTCTGAGGTCGGCATGAAAGCGCTTCACCATCGGATCGCCGAGCAACACGTTCGCCAGCGCGACCAACGTCATGCCTGCGTGGTGAGCCAGGTAGGTACGGACCACGGTCCCGGCGGCGGGGCTGTTCGCTTCAGCCACGACGGCGTCGTGACGGTCGGCCTCTCGAGTGGTGTAGTCGACGGCGTCGAAGAATCCGTAATCGCCCTCGAGGCCAGCGGCTGTCAACCGTCGCAGATTGGCCGCGCTCTGCGGAGAATCGATCATCGCGGCGAGCGCCGAGGCGTATGGCGCGATCACCAGCTCGTCGCCCAGACCGCGCATCAGACCGAGCCCCGGGACGCCGAAGGCCTTGTACTGAAAGGTGTTGTGTCGGTCGACGATGTTGTAGGCCGATTCCGAGATGCCCCAAGGCACCCCGCGAGCGGTGGCGTACTCTACCTGCCGGCCGACGACGATTCGACACGATTCATCGAGCAGCGTGTCCGGATAGCTTCGCATGACGAGCAGCGGCATCAGATACTCGAACATCGTGCCGCTCCACGACAGCAGGACCGGCGCCCCGCGGATACCGGTGACGGCTCGGCCCAGATGGAACCAGTGGGATTCCGCGACGTCGCCCTTGGCGATCGCGAGAAAGCTGGCCAACCGCGATTCGGAGGCGAGCAGGTCGTAGTACGACGGATCGCTGCGGCCTGGCCCCTCAGCATCAGCGAGACGATAGCCGATGGTGAATAGCTTCCGCTGCGGGTCGTAGAGGAACCTGAAGTTCATGCCATCGAACAAGGCGACGGCTCGACGGGCCAGATGGTCGAGATGCAGCCGCTCGAGCGCGACCGACAGCGTCACGAGCGCGCCCGCGAGGTTTCCGCTGTCGACCGTCGAGATATAGGCGGGCGAAAGCGGTGCCAGCGTGCGCGTGTCGTACCAGTTCAAGAGATGTCCCTCGAAGCGTTCCAGGCTCTCGACGGTCGTGAGCGTGGCGTTGGTCCGCTCGGCCAACTCATCGGTGTCGATGAACCCGAAGTCGTGAGCCGCCAGCGTCGCGAGCAGCGCCATCCCGATGTTGGTCGGTGACGTGCGGTGCGCGATGGTCAGTTCCGGAACGATCTGGACGTTGTCGGGCGGGAGGCCGTGATCCTCCGGTCCGACGAACGTCTCGAAGTACCGCCACGTCTTCTGCGCCACCGACTGGAGAAACTCGCGGTCCGGCGTGCCGAGCAGTGCCCGGCGGGTCGGCACGGGGCGGCTCAGGGCGTACGCGACGAGCGGTGCCACCGTCCACAGCGCGAGCACGGGCACCGCCGCGGATAGTGCGTCCGGACGGACCAGGATGACCAGGGCCAGGCTGGCAACCGCGACGAGCGGGCTCGCGATCATGTCCGTCACGAACACGATCAGGCGCGGTGGCCCGCCACGATGGCTGCTGGCCGAGGCCGTCTCCCACTCAAGTAATCGATGCTTCGTGATCCCGAGGCGCACAAGCGTCACGGTGATCGCGTGCACCATGTCGTGTGCCTGATTCGCGAGGAACGCGAGCTGCAACGAGGCGCGGGCAACGTCCGTCTTGAGATCGTCGATGGTGGCTCGCAGGAACGCGGGGCTTGATTCCAGTCGTGTCGGCCCCCTGAGCAGCTGCAGCAGGCGCAGACACAGTGGCAACACGACAGGGGCAAGACCGATCGCCGTCCAGACGAGGGGAGCGCCGGGCAGAACGGTCCAGCCAAGGAAGAGTACGGCCACCGTCGCCGGCGCCATCAGGCTTCGCCGCAGATTGTCGAGGATCTTCCAGCGCGACACGAGCGGCAGGCGATTGCGCCGCAGCCCCGTCCGGGACGGCACGAAGGGAAAGAGCCACCACAGGATCTGCCAGTCGCCACGTACCCAGCGGTGCTGGCGTCTCGCGTGCGCGAGGACGCTCGACGGATAGTCATCGACGACCTCGACGTCGGTGACCAGCCCCGTGCGCGCGTAGAGGCCTTCGAAGAGATCGTGCGACAGCAAGGCGTTCTCCGGCACGCGCCCTTCGAGCGACGCCACGAACGCATCGACGTCATACAAACCCTTGCCGGTAAAGATGCCTTCGTCGAAGAGGTCCTGGTAGACGTCCGAGACGGCAGTGGTGTACGGGTCCACGCCGGTATGGCCCGCGTACGTCCGAGCGAAGAGCGATCCGGCCGCGCTGGCCATGGTGACGCTGACTCGAGGCTGCAGAATGCCGTAGCCTTCCGTGACGCGGCCGAGGCGCGGGTTGAAGCGCGGGAGGTTCAGGGGATGCGCGATGATGCCGACGAGCGCTTTCGCCGCGTCGCGCGGCAGACGCGTGTCCGTATCGAGCGTGATGCAATAGCGGACCGAGGGGAGGATGCCCAATTCGCCGACTTGCACGCTGAAGCTCGTGTCGGAGGCGCCTCTCAGCAGCCGATTGAATTCCTCGATCTTGCCGCGTTTGCGCTCCCACCCCATCCATGTGTGTTCCCGCGCATTCCAGCGACGCGCGCGATGAAATAGAAAAAAGCGGTCCGCGTGTTCGAGGCCGAACCGGCGATTGAGAGTTTCGATCCCTGTACGGGCGGCGGCGAGAATCGGGGGATCGTCGGCGAGCTCGCACGAGTCGGCGTCGGTGAAATCGCTGAGGACCGCGAAATGGATGCGGGGATCGAGGTTCCCCAGCGCGAGCACTTCGACGTGTTCCAGCAACTCGAGAACAGAGGCCGTGCTCGTCAGCATCGTGGGCACGACGACCATCGTGCGGGCGTCTTCCGGAACATGGTCCGAGAAGTCGAGGCGCGGCAGGCGACGAGGCGGGATCGCCCACGCGATCGCGCGTTGAGCGAGCGCGATCGCGATGTCGGCCGCCGGAACGAGCAGGAGCAGCATCAGCGCTACCAGGAGACGTGCGGAGGCGCCCTCGTGGCGGGCGTACGCCGCGATTCCGGTCAGCAGCAAGGCCGTGATGGCCGCGATCGGCCCCAAATAGAGGAGCGTTGCGTGCGCGAACACCAGGCGTCTCGTCCGGCTCGCGAGTCTCGGTCGATAGGCGACGTCGATCTCCAGGTCGCGCCGCCCTTTGTCGATGAGGTGGTACCCAACGTGGGCTGCCCGATCGGCGGGCGATCCGCTGGCGGCCGCCTGGCGGGCGCTTTCGATCGCCCTCAGGGCCACCCTCACCTGAGCGTCTCCGTTCGGTGCCGCGAGCTCTTCAACGGCCCGGCGCTGTCGGTCTCGACTGAGGAAGTCCATCCGGCCGTACGCGCCGGCCGGATCGCGATGCAGTACCTGCTCGACGAGACTCACCGCCTCGACGTATTCGCGCCAGTCGAGTGCGGAGCAGAGGCGCAAGCTGGTAATGGCATTGGCCACCGACACCTGATTGGCCGCCTGGTGTTGATGTTCGCTGCGAATCGCCGCTTCCGCGGTCGTCTCCTGCGACGCGAGATGCTCCTCGACCGCCGTGCGGATCGACGATAGCCGAAGACCGTACTCGCGGAGCCGATGCAGCAACTGGACCACAGAGGCGATGTCGAGGGCTGGCAGGGCCTGGACGTGTCGTTCGGCGTCTCCGCCTTCGCGTTCGATTCGCAGCACGTACGCGTCGGCGGCCAGGCGGGCGCGGCGCGACTCCAGCGTCTCTGCGGCCAGCCGTCTGAGGTTTTCGATGAGCGCCAGCTTCAGCATGCTGGGCCACGCCCAGAGCTCGCCGATCGTCAGCGGGGCGACGCGCTGGTAGCTATTGACGAATACCGCGAGTTGCTGGCGGTCGATCCGGCTGTCGCTGTGCCGCACCAGCTCGACGGCCATCGCGTAGATCCGCGTGTGACCCGCTTGCTCACGCGATGCGAGGGTGGGCAGCTGTCGGTAATAGGTGCGGGGCAGATGCTGGTGGATGTCTCGGATCTCTGACGTCACCAGGTGGAAGTTATCGAGCAGCCATTCCGCCGCCGCCGTGACAAACTGCCCGGTGCGGACGTCCTCCGCCAAGGCCCGGTACGCGTTGCGTAGTACGCGGGCGTTGTCGTCGAATCGGGGGAAGATGTTACGGGCGCGGCGCCGCGGGCTCGGGTCGATGGTGAAGCTCGCGGCGAGGGCCAACGCGCGTTCTTCCAGCCGCTCGATGCTGAGCAGCTCGTCGCGGAACGGCTTCTCCGGCGACGACGCCTTGGTGTGCCACAGCTGTCGGAAAAACCCGGTCACCGGATCAAGAAGAGATCGGCGATCGATGCGGCGTGTGACATGCGCCCTCCGAGAAATGCTTTGGTGAGGGCTGAGGGCCAGGCGGGCCGCAGGGCTCAGGAAAGCGAGAGCACTAGTATACCGTGTGGACCGTGTGCCTGCGGCCGATCGTGTGTAGTGAATCCTGTCATCCAGAACTGAGCCAGCCAGCGTCCGAGCTCGTCGGTCGCAACGGTCGGCGGCTCATCGACGAGCTGCGCACAACGGTGACGCGCGACGCGGAAGCCTTCCGCGAAGAGTTTGCGGGAGACCGCACGCGCGACGTCATCGTGGAAGCCACGGCGCCCGGCGCTGGGTTCGTGGTTCGCAAGCCGGCACCCGCAGCCGTCTCCCTCACGGTCACGCCGAATCTGGAGTCGGCAGCCATGGTGTGCCATTACCGCTTCACGCTGACCAATGGCCTTCCGCCACGTGAGGATCGCATCGACGTGCTGTTGGTCGGCGACGGAGGCGAGACGCTGCAGATGAAGCACCACGGGACCGGCCAGGTGTTTGCAACCACCGACGCGCTTTCCGAATTTCTACTCGTGCCAGTGTTGACCGGTCGTCCACGTTAGATGCGCGGAGGCCCATGATCGCGGCCACGCGACTTGAGGCCCCTCGCCATCGCGAACTAGAACCGCTCGGGCTACGGCTCTTGGAGAAGGAGACCCTTCTGTACGTCAAGGCGTATGACATTCAGCCGGTAAAACAGGTCCGTCCGAAACTGGCCGCGCTCCACGAGAGAGAACAGCGGCTGTGTCGTCGTGGAGAGGACCTGCGACCGTTCGCCCAGGTCGAGCCATCGCAGCAGACGTTGCTGATCGGTCGCCGTGAGCGCCGCCGCGTCGCGCACGATCAGAGTCGGCGGGCGCCGGCCCCCGAGTGTGTCACCCCAGTACTCCACTGGCTCGCGGCAATAGGCCCTCAAGGCGCCTAGCACCGCTTCGGTCGCCGTCTCGGGTCCCTCGATGAGCACATTCGGCCGCCTCGTGAGCATGACGCGCCACTTGTCGAGGGACAGGTCGGGCATGGCGGCCGCGATCCCGGCCGTGGCGGCTGGTAAGTACACCTCAAATCGACTGCCGGCTCCTGGCTCGCTCGAGACCCGAATTGTTCCTCGATGGCGTGAGAGGATGCCGTGCACGACGGAGAGTCCGAGCCCAGTGCCCTCACCGGGCGCCTTGGTGGTGAAGAACGGCTCGAACACCCGACGCTTGGTCGTGTCGTCCATGCCGGAGCCACGATCTGTGACGCTGATCGCGGCGTAAGGGCCGACCGTCATGTCGGGCTCGGACCGCACCAACTCCGGACTCGCGTCGAACCCTCCCACGGCAATCTCGATGGTCGTGTCCCCGGTCACTGCCTGCGCCGCATTCGAGACAAGGTTGATGACGATTTGCTGCACCTCGGTCGCATTGGCAAGTACGGTGGGCGTGTTGGGATCGACGGTGAGGGCGATCAGAATCCCGTCGGGAAGCGTCGCCTGGAGAATCCCGGCGACTTCCTCGACGATGGGACCGACGCTCACCGGGTGGCGGTCGCCGGCGAGCGGCCGAGCGAAGGCATCAATCCGGCGGATGAGCGTTTGCGCCTGCGCGCTGGCCGCGAGTACGGCATCAAGGCTCTCCCGCACGGCGGCGTCGGCCGGCGCCAGCCTTTGCACGATTTCCGTGTTGCCGACGATGACGGCCAGCGCATTGTTGAAATGGTGCGCGATCCCGCTGGCCAGCGTACCCATCGCCTCCATCTTCTGCGCATGCAGGAGCTGGACCTCGAACTTTCGACGCGTGTCGTCCGCGTCTCGTTGGGCCGTGATGTCCCTCGCCACGCCGCCCACGCGGTACACGCGGCCGTGCTGGTCCCTGACTGGTGTGACCGTGTCGAGCATCCATCGGATCGTGCCATCAGGTCGCACGATCCGGTAGGTCAGCGATCCTCGCTCGCTGGTCTCACGACTCAGCCAGGCGTTGTAGCCCTCGGTCACACGCGGTCGATCGGCAGGGTCGATCGACTCGATCCACACCTGCGGGTTCGCGTAGAGGGCGCCCACCGGCCTTCCCATGATCGACTCGAACGCCGGGCTGACATACAGGACGCGCCCACTGCCCAGGTCTCTGAGCCAGAAGATCTGGTCGATCGACTCGGCAAGTTGCCGGAACTGCTGCTCGCTCTCCCGAAGCGTGGCCTCGGCACGGATTCGATCGGTGACGTCGCGGAAACTCCAGACCCGGCCCACGCTATGGCCGTCCAGGTACTGGGGCTGCGAGTAGCGTTCGAACGTCCGGCCGTCTTTGAAAGAGAGAACGTCGAAGCTCTCGGTGTGGGGGCTCTCGCGCAACTCGTGTACCCTTGCCAAGAATCCCTCGGGATCGGCCAGCTGGTCTGCCACGAACGCCAGCACCCGGTCGGCGTCTCGCGAGTCGACGATCGCCTTAGGGATCCGCCACATCTTGACGAATTGCTGATTGAAGGTGGCGATGCGGCGATGACGATCCACGACCATGAGGCCGTCGGCCGTCGAATCGAGCGTCGACCGCAACAGCATCTCGGTGCGTCTGGCCTCTTCGATTTTTCGTTCGGTCTCGAGCCGTTCGTTGGTCCGGCGGGTTTCGGTCACATCCCGGCAGATCGCCAGGATGGCGTCCGGCACGAGCGGGATCAGCCGGGCTTCGAAGGCGTGAACACCGTCGGGCATCGGCAGCGTGTAGTCGATCGCGACCGGGGCTTGCGTGTCGCCGACGCGGACGAGCGCCTCGGCGATGTGCGTGGCCACCGGCGGGGGCAACACTTCATGCATCGAGCGCTGCAGGAAGGCGTCCGGCGGCGCGTAGAGCGGGGCGTTACGACCACCGCGATAGTCGAGGATGATACCGCCGGGACTGACGAGGAACAGGAGATCGGGAAAAACATCGAAGCTTGCGTCGAATGCGACAGGCGGGTGTTTCAGTCGGTCAGGCATACGGAGTGCTCCGTACGATTCGAAGTCGGCCGGCCCGTCCGGCTCTGGTGATGGTAGCGCAGGACTCCGCCGAGGTGGTAGTGGCTGTTGCAGACAGCGCGCGCACGCGCATTGTCTGTTGCGCTCCGAAGCTCGCAGGGAGACTTCGATGTCACGTTAGGACGGGGGCGGCGGTACTCGCCGATGCCGCCGACCGCCGACTTCATCGACGCGGAGTGGCGCCGCGAGTAGACGTGGTGGGAGGTGGCCGGCGCGCCCCACGCACGTGTCAGGTGCGTTATTTGCTCGTTGACAACGGCACGATGCGTGCCGATACTGACTGCTGATGTCGCGAGAACAACGCGCCCTCCTGATCCTCATCCTCGCGTGTGTCGTCCTGTTGCGGGTGACGCCCTCGGCTTGGTGGCAGGGCGCGACCGCTGCCGGTGGCGCGATTGAGATCCTACCGGTCCATGGCCAGGTGTCTCTGCTGGCTGGGCCCACCGGCAACACCGCCGTCCAAGTGGGCGCGCAAGGTGTCATCGTCGTGGACACGATGCGCCCGGAGGACGCCGACGCGCTCCTCGCCGCCGTCAAGCGGGTGGCGGGCGACCGGCCGATTCGCTACATCATTAACACCCACGCTCACAGCGACCGCGTGGGCGGCAATCTGAAGATCGCGCAGGCCGGCGCACAGCTCGTCGCGGGAAACTTCGCGGGGCAGGTGGGGCAGGCCGCGGCCAACAGCGCGTTCATCGTCGCGCACGAAAACGTGCTCAAGGCCATGAGCGCTCCAACCGGCAGTCAGGCGCCGACGCCGTTTGCGGCCTGGCCCACCGAGACGTTCTTCCAGGCCGAAAAGGACATGTACTTCAACGGCGAAGGCATTCAACTGTTCCACGAATCGGCGGCCCATACCGACGGCGACATCATCGTGTTCTTCAGGAGTTCGGACGTCATCGCCACGGGGGACGTGTTTGTGACGACGGGCTATCCGGAAATTGATCTCAAGAGCGGGGGCCACATCAACGGCATCATCGAGGCCCTTAACCGCATCATCGACCTCGCCATCTCGGAACAGTTCACCGAAGGCGGCACGCGGATTGTGCCGGGCCGCGGCCGCATCTGCGACGAATTCGACGTCGTCGAGTACCGGGACATGGTCACGATCATCCGCGACCGTGTCCAGGCGATGATCGGAAAGCGCATGACGGTCGAACAGGTGAAGGCGGCGCGTCCGACCCTGGACTACGAGCCACGCTACGGGTCGACGACGGGCGAGTGGACGACGGCGATGTTCCTCGAGGCGATGTACAGAAATCTGATGCCGCCGCCGACCGTTCCAGCCCTTCCCGCTGCGCGGCGGCCGGCCCGATAGCGTCGAAAGGTGTGGCATGAAGCGTCAAGGGATGTCGATGATCGGCACGCTGCTCGCCTCGGTCGCGTTTACGAGCACCCCGGCGTTTGCGCAGGTTGACCTGACAGGCAGCTGGGCCGGAGTCTTTCACGAAGACCAGCCTGAACGGATTCCGGGCCCCTGGCTAGGCGACTACCTGGGCCTGCCCATCAACGACAGCGCCCGCGCGTTCGCGGAAGCCTGGGATCCGTCCCGGTTGACGGTCCCCGAACACCAGTGTCGCGCCCACTCGGCGCCCTATATCCTGCGTGGCCCGCTCAACATGCGGATCTGGGACGAGCGCGATGTGCAAACGCAGCAGATCGTCGCGATCCATCTCGACACCAGCAACTTCCAGCAGCATCGCACGATCCGGATGGATGGCCGGCCGCACCCATCCCCGAATGCCGAGCACACGTGGATGGGCTTTTCGACCGGCCAGTGGGAGGGCGACGCGCTGGTGGTGACAACCACCCACATCAAGCAGATGTGGCACCGGCGCGACGGCGTTCCGCAAAGCGATCAGGTCACGTTGACGGAGCACTTCATCCGTCACGGCAACGTCCTGACGAACGTCACGTACACGGCAGATCCGGTGTATCTGACCGAGCCGCTCTTCAAGACGACCAACATGCAGCTCAACCCCCGTCCGTTGACGCCCCAACAACTGCTGTATCCCTGTGTCGCGGTTGTCGAGATCCCCGATCAGAAGCGCGGCGCGGTGCCGCACTTCCTGCCTGGCGAGAACCCTTTCCTGGCGGAGTTCCGCGACCGGATCAGGCTGCCCGAAATCGCAACGCGCGGCGGCGCCGAAACCATGTATCCGGAATTTCAGGAGACATTGAAGGCGGCCAGCGCTCGACAGAGCTCAGCGCGCTAAATGCTCCCCCCGCGCGCCGCGTTTACGGGTGCTCGAAGCGACGCGCGTAGCCGCCGTGACGACTCGGCTGGAGCAGGCCTTCCTCGCTGAGCTGGCCGAAGATGCGCGCGCAGGCGTCGGAGGAAATGCCGAAGAGCCTGCCCGCCTGCGCCAGCGTTAACGTCAGTCCGGGCATCTCCTCGAATTCACCGCGCACCCGCCGCAGCAGCGCCTTGCGTGCGGCGAAATTGCGGCGCTCAGCCGGATCCCGCGCCGGAAGCGACGCGACGGCGGGCACAAGCGTAATGTCTGGAAGACACCGTGGCGGCTCAGAGGGAAGCGCATGCCACTTGGTCATGGAGGGCCTCCTGCAGAAATTCGCCCAACGACCCGAAGGAAGAACAAGCGAATCTTACTCCCCTTGTCTTTCGCGGGACGTCGATTGTGTGGAGGGTTATCGATTGGGTGTCCGCCCAATCATTGAGCGCACGGCGGCTCGCCCGCGTACCCTAAGTCCTTTACCTGGGGACAGATAAATCGCTCTTCGTCCGAACTCCGGCCGGTTTCATGTATAGTTAAGGGTCTTCGTGGAAACTTCTGTGAGGAGACGTGTCGAATATTCGAATCCATCTCATTAATCCAAGCAACTTCTCGTTTGGCGTGGCCGTCATCACGCCACGCTGGCTGTACGTGCTCGCGGCGGCGACGCCGCGGTCCTGGGGCGATCCCCATATCGTGGACGAAACACTGGAGGTGCTGGACCCTGCGACCATCTCCGCCGGTGACATCGTCGGCATCAGCATTCATACCGGCAACGCGCTGAGAGGTTACGAGATCGGCCGGATTGCCCGAGCGCGTGGCGCATGGGTCGTGTTTGGCGGCATTCACGCGACGCTCTTCCCTGACGAAGTGCTCGAGCGCGGTGGCGCCCACGCCGTCGTCAAGGGCGACGGGGACGTGGTGTGGCAGCACGTCGTTGAGGATTGCGCCGCCGGCAAGCCCGCTCAGATCTACGAGGGTGGGCGCGTATCGGGCGATCAGTTTTTCCGGGCACGGTGGGATCTGCTGCCGAAGGGCCGTTACATGTGGGCGTCGGTGCAGACTGTGCGCGGCTGCCCGAAGCACTGCTCGTTTTGTTCGGTCTGGCGCACCGACGGCCAGGAGCCGCGCCCGCGGACGGTGGACGCGGTCGTTCGCGAGGTCGTGGAGCTGCGGCGGGCCGGGTTCCGTTTCATCGCGCTCGCCGACGACAACTTCTATCCCGTGACGCTCGGCGATCTGGCGGCCGCGCGCCGCAAGTCGGACCAGAGCAGATTCAACGAGCTGCAGGCGATGCGGGAGGAACGGTTCGAGCTGATGAAACAGCTCGCGCTGATGCCGGACGACCTGGTGTTCTTCACCCAGATCACCATGGAAGCCGCCGAAGACCCCACCTTCCTCGACGCGATGCGTGCGGCGCGAATCAAGGGCGCGCTCGTTGGCATCGAGTCGGTCACGGCCGAGGGGCTGAAGGACGTCTACAAGGGGTTCAATCTGTCCGGGGAGGAACTGGCCGCTCGACTCCGTGCCTTCAAGCGGGCGGGCGTCCACGTGCTTGGGTCGTTCATCTTTGGGTTGCCGAGCGATCGAGCGGAAACCTTCGATGCGACGCTCGCGCTCGCGCAGCAGGCCGACATTACGTTTGCGCAGTTCGTGCTGCTGACACCGTTCCCGGGCACGCTCGACTACGACAAATGGGCCAGGGAGAACGAGAGCACTGCGATGAGGGTCGACGATGTTCCCGTCACCCGGCACTGGCTGATTCCCGAGAGTCGCCGGCCCAAGCTGTGCATCGCGCATCCGACGCTGTCGGAGCAGGAAATCCGCGCCCGGACCCAGTACGTGTGGGATCAGTTTTATTCCCTACGAGCGGTGTGGGCCCGCTCGCGCGTCGTCAATTCGCTGAAGTCCCGAATGGCGTTCGTGCTCGTGTCGAAGCTGTACCGCCAGATGTACGCCAATACCGGTATTACGAGCGACAGTGCCCGGGTCAACCGATCGACCCGGTGGGCGCGGTGGCTGGGCACCGTGGCCCGACGCCTGTTTGTCGCTGCGCCAATGCCCCATCTAGCGATGCCCGCGATGGCCGCTTCTGAGAAGGGGTAAGTGAGTTACGTCGTTCCGTTCTTGGAGGTGTTATGAAGCAGATGTGGATGGCCGCGGTGCTTGGCGTCGCGGTGCTCGGGCTGGCACTGCCCGTACGGGCCGCGGAACTCAAGGTTGGCGATCCGGCGCCAAATTTCAGGCTGCAAGCCAGCGACGGCAAGACCTATCAACTGTCGGACTTCAAAGGCAAGCAGGCGGTGGTCATCGCCTGGTTCCCTGCGGCGTTCACGCGCGGTTGCACGATCGAGTGCAAGTCGCTGGCGGAGAACGGAGACAAGATCAAGAAGTATGACGTGAGCTATTTCATGGCGAGCGTCGATACAATCGAGAAGAACATCGAATTCGCGAATGCGAAGAGCGTGACGCTCGGCCAGGGCGCCAACGCGCTGGTGGTCGAGAAGAAGGAAGCGGACTTCCCGCTGCTGAGCGACCCGACGAAGGCCACTGCGACGGCGTACGGCGTGCTGAACGATCGCGGCGTCGCGAGTCGTTGGACGTTCTACGTCGACAAGAACGGCATCATCAGCGCGATCGAAAAGACCATCATGCCGGCCACCTCGGCTGAAGACATGATTACCAAGCTCGGCGAGCTGAAGGTCGCGACGCGCTAGACACCACGTCCCGGCTAAGGTTGGAAGCCGGCGCGGACCGCCCCTGCGATGGGGGACGGTTCGCGCCGGTTTTCTTTTGTCTACGGTCGCGCTGTCGCGGCGTCCCGCGCAATCTTCTGCGCGATCGGCAGGCTGATGTGACAGGTCGGATCGTTGATCCGGCACGCGGCCAGCGTGAGACCGCAGCCGCAGGTGCAGTTGTCGGCGTTCAGCTGTTTGAGAACCGCGGTCCTGGCGGCGGGAGCAAGCTGGCCGAGCTCGACGCCGGGAATCTCGGTTGCCTGCGCCGCATCCTTGATCAGCTTGCGATTGGCCTCGTCGGCCTCGACGTACTCGATCGTCGTGGTGACGTCGAGCCCCGCAAGGACCCGTGTCTCGAGCTCGGTCGTCGCCGGGTTCAGCAAGCCGACGTGCTTCTGCACGATGCGAGCCTCGCGATCGACAATGAACGAGGTCGGGAGGGCGTAGATGCCGGAGAAGATCCGCTCCAGTTCAGGCGTCGACATCACGATGGGATAGTTGATGCGGTATTCGGTGGCGAACTGTCGGATGAAATCCGCCGTCTCTTCATCCTGCGACACGCCGATGACTTGGAGCTGGTCCCGATACTTGTCCTGCAGCGCGATGAGGTCAGGAATCTCGGCGCGACAAGGGAGGCACCAGGTCGCCCAGAAGTTGACGATGGTGACCTTGCCGCGCAGGGATTCCTGGGAAATCGTTCGGCCATTGAGATCGCGTGCGGTGAAGGGCGCGACCTCCATCGGGTTGCGGAAGAAGCGCAGCGTCACGCGTCCATCGGCGGCCGGTTCGCCGGACCCTCGCGTGTAGCGCCCGCCCGTCCATGCAATCGCACCCACCAGAATCAGCAGCCCGATGGCGATGAGCACTTTGCGTCTGGTCATGTGGCGGTGCTAGTGTAGCCTATTCAACGGGAGATTTCTGTTGGATCTGTCGCTCAACAGGCCGTATCATGTTCTGCCTGTCAGGCCATGCAGGTCGCCCGACGATACGTCCTGAGCGGCCGGGTGCAAGGCGTCGGCTTTCGATACTTTGCCGAGACGCTGGCGGCACGCGAGGCTGTTCACGGCTGGGTCAGAAATACGCCCGACGGCCGCGTCGAAATCGCCGCCCAAGGCGAGGCCGAGGCGATCGATCGGTTCGAACGCGGCATCAGACACGGGCCGGCCGGTGCGCGTGTCGATCACGTCGACGTCGAGATGGTGACGCCGACCGGTCGCACCTCGGGCTTCATCATTCGATAGCAGTCAGGGTATGGAACAACTCAAGGCGAAGATCCGTCACGTCCATGACTTTCCGAAGCCGGGGATTCTGTTCTACGACATCACCACGCTGCTGGGCGATCGCGTAGGCTTTCGCGCAGCCGTCGACAGCCTGGCCGTGCCGTTTGAGAACCTGGGCATCGATATCGTTGTGGGCATCGAGAGCCGAGGCTTCATCTTCGGCTCGGCGGTCGCCGACCGTCTCGGCGCCGGCTTTGCGCCGGTGAGAAAGCCTGGCAAGCTGCCGTCGACCACCGTCCGAGCGACCTACGATCTCGAGTACGGCAGCGATGCGCTCGAGATTCACGATGACGCGGTGAAGAAGGGCCAGCGCGTGCTCATCGTCGACGACCTGCTGGCAACTGGCGGGACGGCGTGCGCGACGGCCGATCTCGTGAGGCGGCTTGGCGGCGAGGTTCACGCCTTGGCGTTTCTGATCGAGCTGGTGGCCCTCAATGGCCGCCAGCGGCTTGGCGGCCACAGCATCCACGCGGTCCTGAAGTACTGAATGCTGCTCCTCGCTGCAGTGCTGGTCGTGTCCGGCGGCCGATCCTGGCCGCTCTTACGCCGGCGCTTGAGGCGCACGGCGAAGGCGCTGCCGCGTTGGTCACGTGACCTCTGATAAACTACGGGCAGTTTCGCTCCTATGTAGTGTCCGGCTTTAGCCGGACTTCGACGGTCCGCCGTAAGGCGGACACTACGGCTTGAGGTTCGAGCGCCCGTAGCTCAGCGGATAGAGCACCCGCCTCCTAAGCGTTTCAGCCTTGTGCCCGTCAGTTCCCCCGAGTGAATTGGCGGGCGTTTTCGTGCCTGATGACTCGTGCCGGGAACTCCAAAGCACGCCACGGGACGACCGCGTTGTAATCCGTTGTAATCAGGTCGGCCCTGTCGAACCGCAACACTTCTGTTGACTGTGCAACAGTTCTGTTGTATCCTCCGCCAGTGACCAGCCAAGAGTTCAAGCGGTGGCTGAAAAAACAGGGCTGCACGTTTGAACCCGGGCACGGCGGTCATCTTACTGTTCGTCGTGGCGACAAACTTTCAACGCTGCCGATGCACGGCAGCGGAAAGGACCTCGGCACCGGTCTCGTTAACGCGATCAAGAAGGACCTCGGTCTCAAGTGATCCGCACGATCCCTGTACGTGATGAGACCGAACGAGGGCGCAATGGGAGGCGCCCGCACGATGGACTATCCAGTCCTCCTCACGCCTGACGACAACAACACCATCCGGGTCAGCTTCCCGGACTTCCCAGAGGCCCACACCTTTGGCGATACCACCGACGAGGCGCTCGTTCGAGCGAAGGATGCGCTGGCCACGGTCATCGACGCTTATATCAAGGATCGCCGGCCGGTTCCTCGGCCGTCGACGCGGACCGCGGATCATCTCGTCCGCCTGCCGGCGCTGACGTGTTCAAAGATTCAGCTGTATGAGACGATGCGCGTCCGAAAGGTGCGCAAGTCTGATCTCGCGAAGCTCCTCAACTGGCATCTGCCCCAGGTAGATCGCCTAATCGATGTGCATCACGATTCACGGCTCGATCAGATCGAAGCCGCCTTTTCTGCGATGGGGAAACGTCTGATCTTCTCCGTGGAAGACTTCGAGGCTGACAGCATCAAGAGAGCCCTGCAAGCATCGACTCGAGCCGCGAAGGCCACTCCCAGATCTCGTCGCACCGTGCGTGGCCGTAAGGCTGGAGCGGCATCAACGAGGTAGCAAACGGCAAGAGTAATAAGCTGCGCTGACGCACTTCCGCTGCCAATCGACGGCCGACGGACGGATTCCAGAACATGATGCCGACTCTGCTTGTCAGTGACGGCGCGGTAGTAGAGTTTCGCGGGGCGGCGATCGGGGTCCGCGAGCTTCATGGCCTGCGCGCGCGCTGGTCGCGCTTTGCGTCGCGCCATGGGGCGGCGCTCTCCCGGCAGTCCTCACAGTACGACCGCTCACCGTGTCGTGGACGGCGACTCGGCACGAAGGGCGTTTGACACGAACTGCAGATCGTCAGTCCTTTCGCGCTGCTCACGACCAGGAGAACCTGTAAGGCCAACGCACCGAAGAGCGTGGTGTGGGGATTTCCACTCGCATCCGCAGCGGTGAAGATGATTCGTGCAGCGCCACCCCTGAACCAGTCGAGCATCGGTCGTATGTTGCCGAGCACCATCCACTCGTTTACTTTGCTGCTGGCTAAGATCTTGTCGCTGCGATTGTCACCACGCCGGTCGCGGCGGTTTGTTGGCCACCACGGAATGGGACGTTTAGCGTCATGAATAAACGGATCTCGGGCGTAGACTGCCATCCAGTCTGCATCCGCCGTGTGGTGGCCGGCGTGGAGCGCGTTTGCTAGTCGCAAAATGCCAGCAGCTTCCCGTGCGAATGCCCGCCAGCTTGACACATGCTCGCGGAGTTCGATTGGAGCGGCTTGTCGTTCCTTGGTGGTCCTGAACGTCCTGGGAACACGGGCGGGCATACAGTACGTGGAGTGAGACTCAGGCGGCCAGCGCACGCCTGGCGGTACCGTTGTCTTGTGAGTCATCGGTAACCCGTGGCGCTCACAGATGCCGAGAACTCCGCGTTGCCTCGCGAAGCGGTGGATTGCCTCCGGGGTCGCTGTTTCCAGCTGCATGAAGTCTTCGAGGAGCCCGCCCGATGGACGATAGCGCCTGCGCCCGCTGAATAACTCCCAGACTAACCACTCCGCTTCCAAGCGCACCTCTGGAACCGCGATCACGCCCTGCGACGCTGGGCGCTCGAGCTTTCCATCGGCGGAGATGAGGCCTTCAATTCCAGTCATACTCAAGTCCAACTCAATATCGTGACCAGCCAGTATGCCCGTTGCTATAGTGTTCGTCAAATTACGAACGAGGGACTTCGACATGACCAAGTTAAAGGCCGCTCGCATCGAGCAACGAATGACTCAGGTTGATCTTGCGTTCCACAGCCGAGTGGCCCCGACCGACATCAGTAAAGCCGAGAACGGCATGGCGCGGTTGTATCCGCGACAGGCCGAACGTCTCGCGAGGGTGCTCGGGTTGGCGCCGACGGAATTGCTCGACCCTGCCGAGCAGACAGTCGAGGCGCGGCTGACATGACGTGGTTCGACGTCGACGGCGCGCGCCTCTACCTGGCGGGGCAGCCTACGCAGCACGACGGGCGTCTCGATCCGAAGTTCAAGCCGTCGCGGAAGGTCGTCTACGGCCTTGTCGACGCCGGTATGCGCGTCGCGCGTCTCGGTGACACTGGCCGCCGACTGATGTTCTCGGGCGAGTGGATTGATGAATTTCTCGAATCGACAGCGGGGAAGGGGAACGTCGAGATGATGCGGAAGACGAGCGCCGCCTGAAACGGCGCGAGCCCGGCCGCCAGGGGAAGGCGACGCGGGCTCGAAGAAAAACGCGTGTTAAGGGCACGCGCGACATGAGCCTATCACAAACGACAACCGACCGATGCCTCTCCAGCTCGGACATTCCGTGGGTCCTCGATCCGCCCGAGCGCCTGCTCGAACAAGCCGACTTGCTATGCATGAACGAGCGAGAGTTGCTCGCATACTGCACGGACCTGCAGCAGGAGGCGCAGTCGCTCCGGCAACTCCTGCATGTATCCGTCGCGCAGCTCGCGGATCTGACGGTCCAACAGCGGCAGCAGCTCCGCCAGACCAGGGAGCGAGCGGCGGCGTGAGTCCCGCTCCAATTTCGCCGTGTGCCTGCCCTGGTGGCCGCCCATCGGCAACGCGAGCGCGTGCTCGGGATCGGATGTGCGGCATGAGCGCGGCACCCGTGGATCGTTTGCGGCTGGCTCAGTGGTTCCGCGACGCGCGCGGCTTGTCCGTGATCGCGCTCGATCATCCCGACGCACCGATCGGCACCGATCCGAGCCAGGCCGGCAAGTTGCCGATCGCATCTTGGAAGGCCTTTCAGGACGCACGCGCGACGGATGACAACCTGCAAAATTGGTTCGGGAACGGTACGCCGCGGAATCTCGCGATTGTGACGGGCGCGCTCTCGGGCGTGGTAGCGATCGATTGCGACTCGCCCGCCGCGGAGAAGTGGGCGGACACCAATCTGCCGGCAACGCCGATGGTGACGCGGACCGCGAAGGGCTCGCATCGATTCTACCGACATCCCGGCGCCTCGGTGCCAACTAAGGCGCGGATTCACGGCGACGGGCTCGAACTCGACGTGCGGGGCGATGGCGGGTACGTCGTGGCGCCTGGCAGTGTGCATCACACGGGGTTCGTGTATGCCCGCGTCGGGCCGTGGCCGCCCGTGACGAAGCTTCCGCCGTTCGATGTGGCCTGGCTGGCGCCGGCCACGCCTGAACCAAAGCCGGCCACGAAGGCGCGGTCGTTCGATGCGGCGCCGGGCGCCGATCGAGATCGTCTTGTAGCCCGGGCTCGAAGGTATTTGGGAAGTGTGCCCGCCGCCGTCGAGGGCCAGGGCGGCGACGCTGCCACGTTTGTTGTCGCCTGCCGGCTGGCGCGGGACTTCGGGCTCGACCGCGGCGATACCCTGACGTTGTTGTCGGAATGGAACGCGCGGTGCTCCCCGCCGTGGTCCGATCGTGACCTCGAAGACAAGATCGACAACGCGCTGAAATATGGCGATGGGCCGATCGGCTCGAAGGTACACGAGGACCGGCCAGGCTGGCGCGGCCCGTCGACGGGGGCAAGGTCAACCGGGGCGGCGGATGCGGACTCGGGTTCGGCGCCGACTGGCGACGTTCGGCCGCTGATTGAGAGCACGGATCAGGATCTTCCACGGGTGACGGCCGCCTCGATCGCGGCCCTGCGAACCTGGAACGACCCGCCGGCGATCTTCTTGTATGGCGGCGCCCCTGGCCGCTTGGATCTGGATGAGGCTGCGGCGCCGCGGATGGTGGAGCTTGACGAGCATCGATGCCGTCATGCGCTGGCACGCGCGGCGTCCTGGCAACGGCCGCGGCGAGACGGGACGATGATCCCGGCCATGCCGCCGATCGCCGTGGTTCGAAACGTCCTGGCCTCTCCCGTGGCGGACGTGGGCCTGCCGGTGCTGACGCGGATCATCGAAGCGCCCGCGTTCGACTCGTCGGCGCGGTTGCATATCACACCGGGCTACTCGTCCGCGTCGCGGATGTTCTACGCGCCGGCTCGTGGCCTCGTCATTCCCGACGTGCTCTCTGTGCCGGCTGCGGCAGACGTGGCGCTCGCGCGGGGCCTGCTCCTCGATGATTTGCTCGTCGATTTCCCTTTCACGTCAGACGCGGAACGCGCGCACGCGCTGTCAGTCGTGATGCTCCCGTTTGCGCGGGAACTGGTCGACGGACCGACGCCGCTCTACTTGGTTGAAAAACCGACGCCCGGCACGGGGGCGTCCTTGCTGGTGACGGCGCTGCTCTGGCCCGCGATCGGCCGGGACGTGGCGGTGCTCACGGAAGGGACCGACGAGGAAAGCTGGCGGAAGCGCCTCACGTCGACGCTCCGATCGAGCCCGTCGGCTATCACGATCGACAACCTGCGACGGCGTCTAGACTCGGCCGCGCTGTCCTCGGCCATCACAACGACCACGTGGGAAGACCGGATCCTCGGGCGCACGGAAAACGTGCGGCTGCCGGTGCGCTGCGTGTGGCTGGCGACGGGGAACAATCCCGCGCTATCAAACGAGATCAGCCGGCGCACGATTCGGATCCGCCTCGATGCGCGGGTTGATCGCCCGTGGCTGCGTTCGGGATTCCGCCACGATCCGCTGCTCGTGTGGGTGCGGGAGCACCGACCGCGGCTCGTCTGGGCCTGCCTGACGCTCGTACAGCGATGGCTCGCAGAGGGGCGGCCGGCGGGCCGGGTCGTGATGGGACAGTTTGAATCGTGGTCGCGCGTCCTGGGCGGCGTCCTGGACGTGGCGGGCGTGCCCGGCTTCTTGCAAAACCTCGATGAGTTCTACGACCTTGCCGACGCGGAATCAGCCGGCTGGCGTGGCCTCGTGGAACGGTGGGCGGAGCGGTATGGCGCCGGCCCGGTCGGCGTGGCGGACCTTTGGCGCCTAGTCACGCCGGAGGCGGACTCGGTTTTCGAACCGCTCGCGTTTGATTTTCTTGACGATCCCAAACTCAGCGATCGCAGTCTGCGGACACGATTCGGTAAACGCCTAGCGGCTCAACGGGACCGGGTCTTCGGCTCTTTCCGGATCACGGCGGCCGAACGAAAACAAGGGGCGTCGCAATGGCGACTCGTCCCGGCGGGTTGAATTGGTGAACCTCGTGAACGTTGTGAACGTTTTTCCCTACTCCGTAAGAGGGCTTCAGAGGGTCGTATACACGTATGGGGGGTTGGTAAAAAACGTTCACGATGTTCACGACGTTCACAGCTGGACACTCCGAAGGGACGCTCGATGACTCGCGCCTGCCTCGTCTTCGGCTGTGGCGATCCAGTGACGACGCGCGGCCGGTGCGCGCGGCACGCTCAGCAGGTCGACGCGACACGTTCGCTCGGCACGGATCGGCAGGCTGGCGCCGCCCTGTATCAGACCGCGCAGTGGAAGGCGCTGCGACTCGTCCTGTTGACGCGGCACCCGCTGTGCGCCTGTCCGGAGTGCGTGCAGACCGGGCGGATTCGACCGGCTGAAGTGCTCCATCACCTTGAGGCGCACGGCGGGGATCCAGCCCGATTCTTCGACGTGCG
>Ga0156016_134_pt16 | contig 39154 bp, 32 predicted proteins | sample RifCSPlowO2_02_FD_107670 | JGI IMG/M metagenome (GOLD analysis project Ga0156016, IMG submission 107670) | Acidobacteria bacterium RIFCSPLOWO2_02_FULL_64_15 | reverse complement strand
GTCTGTCGGCTCGCCACTCGCGCGCTCGATGATGGCCAGCAGGTCGCCGGCACGCACCGGCTTCGAGAGGTAGTCGTCCATCCCTGCGGAGAGGCGCCGCTGGCGGTCGCCCTCCATGGCATGCGCTGTCATGGCGACGATGGGCAGATGCGTGCCGACACCCTTCTCGTGCTCGCGAATGGCCGAGGTGGCCGACAGTCCGTCCATCTCGGGCATCTGCACGTCCATCAACGCGACGTCGAAGCTGCCAAGCCCGGCGCGCGTGATCGCCTGTAGCGCCAGGCGGCCGTTTGCTGCGGTGGTCACTCCGTGCCCGCGCTTCTCCAGAGTGCGAACAACGCGCCGCCGCGTCATCGCGTTGCCCTCGGCAAGCAGCACCTTCAAGCGGCGCGAGGTCCGTCGGCCAGCGCCAGCCGATGAAGCGAGACGGGCGCCGTGCGCTGGCGATCGTCGGGATGGATGAAGTCCACATACGGCCTGGCCTGCAGCTCGGCGTGCGTGAGGCCGAGCGTGCGCTCCCAGGCCGGGTTGAGGCGTTTGAAATAACCGTCAAATCCCGCGATGCACAACATGTCGAGCGAGAGGGCGAAGAAGCGGTCGAGCTCTTCCTCGGCGCGCCGCCGCTCGATGAACTGTCCGATCTGATGGCCGATCGTCCCGAGCATCGCGAGCAGCGCCTCGTCTGGCTCCCGAATCTCGCGGCTGAAAAACTCCATCACGCCGAGCACCTCGGGGCCCAGCATGATCGGAAACCCAAAGGCCGCGTGCGGGCCTTCGGCCGCCGCGATGGGCGCCCGCGGGAAGTTGTCGTGGTGGACGACGTCGGGGATCCAGAGGGGGCGGCCGCTCGACCAGACGCTGCCCGGCAATCCGATGCCTGGCGCGAAGGTCATCCCGCGGCTCAGGGCCTCGAACTTTGCGAATCTCACGTCGGGCTGATGCCAGATCTCGACGCATCGGAGGACGCTGGCCTGGCGGTCGACGCGCCAGACCGTGGCGTGCTCCCAGTTGAGCGTGGTGCAGATGGCTTCGAGGATGCGAGGGGTGGCGTCGGAGAGGTGGGCTGCGGTGGCGAGCACGCGCGCGGTCGCGAACTCAGCGGCGAGATGGCTCTCGGGGGCGTCCTGCCGCCGGTTGTCCGGTCCGCGCGCGGTCACAGGGTCGCAGCATACCGCCGGCAGTAATGGCCTTGCGTAGAGAGCGGCGTGGGCTAGCGGTAGTAGGCCCCGACAAACGTTCCAATGATCGCGACGAGCGCCGCCACCTGGATGCCAACGAGCCAGGTGAAGTAGCGATTCACCTTCTCCTCCAAGCTGTCGAAGCGTCGGTCGATTGCGTCAAAACGTCGGTCGACTTGCTGGTCGCGTGCCACGATCCGGCCATCGAACGTCTCGAAGCGCCGGTCGATAGCTGTGAACCGCCCATCAAGGGCGTCAAACCGCCGGTCCATCTGTTCGCGCAGGTCAGTCACGTTGTCGCGCACGTCGCTCACGCTACCGCGCAGTTCGCTGACCACGCCTGCGTGATCCTCGAGTCGACCTTCCAGGTAGGCGACGCGCTCTTCGACGCTGGGCATCTGTCCGCTCCAATGTCCTCGGACCATCGCGGCCCGATTCTACCATCGTCCCCAGCACAAACTGTACCTGGCGGGTCCATGGCGTCATCACTCGGATTTCGAGGCTGCGGCGATCCAGGGGTGGTAGTTTCAGCGATCGTGAACGCGTTCCGCGTGGCAGTTTCTGCAATCGCCAATCAAGAGGTGGCAATCACTAATCAGCAATCATCAATCCGCAATTCCCTGCCGTCGCTTTCTCTCGCTGGCGCGCTCCGACTGCAGCCGCTCAAGCTCGACCTCGGAGTGATCCGCAAACTGCATTGCGGCGGCAATGGCGCGATGGCCGGCGACGTCCGCGATCGCGTGGTGCATCATCTGGCAGACGCGGCGGTAGGCCGGGTGCCCTTGAGGAGAGGTGCGCAGCTCGATGACGTGCATCGCCTCGCGCGCGTTCATCTCCATATAGAACCGGACGCGATAGGCCATCACCACGGCGTAGGGGGCCACGTGGCCCAGGCCGCCGGCGACGAGCGTCCCGTGCAGGTCGGCGGATCGATCCATCACCTCGCGCCAATCCCGCAGCGCACCCGCCTCGTCTATCGCCGCCGGCTCGGTGTAGCCGTAGCGCGTGCTGAGCGGCTGCCATTCGATCGTGAGGATCCGGTGGCGCTGCAGATCGCGAAATGCCCCGTAGTCCGCGAGAACATCAAACCGGTAGCTGGTCCGCTCGAACGCGCGTCCGGGCTTGTGGCGGCGGTTGGCGCGGTGGCCGACGTACGCCCGAAGGAGGGCCGCGCGATCGTCGGGCGACAGCCGGCGCGCCATCAGTAGCAGCTGGTCGTCGGGAAGATCCGAACTCGCATAGAGCGCCGCGGCCACCACCTTCGTTTCGCCATCCGGATCGAAGTCGGTGAGCGTCACCTCGCCGCGTTCTTCAGGCTCGACATCCGCCAGAAGGCCGTGCACGGCGACGTCGAAGCCGCGCCTGGTCTGCGCCAGATACTCAATCCATCGACCGCCGCGGTTAGGCTGATCGACACGCGCGAGAAAAGCAGGGATGACTTTCCGGAGCTCGTCCAGCATCAGGTGAGCGTGCGCGCGAACTTCCTCCAATGGATGGGCGAGCATGCGCAGGAGCAGCGCCTCGAAAGCCTGACCGGTGCCGAACAGACCGACGTTGGATGTCGTCGCCGCAGGCAGCAAGCCGCGCAGGGTGTCGAGCGCCTTGGCGCGAATCACCGAGCGGTAGACGAGGTCTGAATCCTCGGGCGCCTTCGGGTACTTTGCGCGGAAGAGTGTTTCGAGCGCCGGGATCCAGCGCGCGTAGGTCTCGAACGCCGCGTCGAGCGTGCGCACGAATGCATCGCGCAGGGGCGAGCCGTCGAGTTCAGCCGGCACGTGGTATTTCCACCCTCCGTTCGGCCGATCGGTGTACGGCACGTAGCGGGTCGACTGCTCGAGGTACGCCATCAGGCGGCCCCACTCGAGCACTTTCGTCAACACGTTCGAGACACCTTCGCACGCGAGATGCGCGGCGCCAAGTTGAGCCACCGAATCGTCGCCGTATTCACCGAGCACGCGGGCGTAGAGTTGCTGGGCGCGCTCGGCGCCGACGCCAGGAGGATCGCCGTGGGGTCCGCCTCCAGGCGGACCTTGGTCCGGCTCAAGCCGGACGCGACGATCTGCGTCCCCCACAGCCAGGCCGCCGAGAAATTCGTCGAGAAACAGCCGGCGCAGCGACTTTGCCGATCGTGAATAGCGCGCGAAGAGCGCCCCCTTGACCGTTTCGGGGAGGTTGACGAGCGCGAACACCGGCCGGTCGGTGTTGGTGAAGTAGGGCAGAAGCGCCCGCGTCTCTTCGGGCGTGAATTCGGGCTTGAAGATGTCGGCAGGAGCGGACACGGCAATGTATTCTATCCTCCATGCGCGCCGATCCCGTGTTTCGGTATGCACTCGAAGTGCCGTTCAGGGACTGCGATCTGCTCGGCCACGTGCATCACTCGGTGTACCTGACGTATTTCGAGCAGGCTCGGCACGCCTTCTGGCGTCAGCTCGCCGGCGCCCCCTCGCACGCCCAGGTCATCGTCGCGCGCATCGAGTGCGACTATCGCGCGCCCGCACGTTTCGGCGACCACCTCGAAGTAGGGTTGCGTGTCGGCGACATCGGCCGGTCGAGCTTCTCGCTGTTGTATGACGTGGTCCACGCGGTCTCTGACGTGCTGACGGCAGAGGGCAAGTCCATCATGGTGGCGTACGACTACAACGCCGGCAAATCGACGCCGCTCTCAAAGGAAACGAAGCGGATGCTCGAGCAAGCGAAACGCCACACCGACCTTTGACGGCGTTGATCGACGCTGTGCGCGGACAGGACCTGCCGGGAACAATACCTGCCGATGGATATTGTGACGGTCGCGGACAGCACGTAAGATCCTGGAGCACGCTGCAGAATTAACTTGCCGCGCGGGTGGCCGCGAACGGGGCCGCCCCGCCGGGCGCGGAGGCCGTGTCCCGTGACAGGCTGTTTGTCGGCCGAGCACCCGGCGGGGCTGTTCGCGGACGGGACCCGCAGGAAGTTAATTCCCCAAGCGCTGTTGGATTCAAGGAGCCAGATGGACAAGGTCATCGACTTCATCAACCTGAGCCGCGACCGCTACGTCGACGAGCTGAAGGGCCTGCTCGCAATCCCGAGCATCAGCGCGCTGCCCGAGCACGCAGGCGACGTCAAGCGCTGCGCCGAGTGGTGCGCCGACGAGATGCGGCGCATCGGGCTGCAGAACGTGCGCCTGATCCCGACGCCGGGCAATCCCGTCGTCTACGGCGATTGGCTCGGCGCGCCAGGTGCGCCGACGATCCTCTACTACGGGCATTACGATGTGCAGCCCGTCGATCCGCTCGATCTTTGGACGACACCGCCCTTTGAGGCGACCATCCGCGACGGCGAGATCTACGCGCGCGGGGCCGCCGACGACAAGGGCCAGGTGTTCATGCACTTCAAGGCCGTCGAAGCGCACCTGAAGCAGAACGGGCGCCTCCCGGTCAACATGAAGTTCATGATCGAGGGCGAGGAAGAGGTCGGCAGCGCCCACCTCGACGACTTCATCCGCGCTCACAAGACCGAGCTCAAGGCCGACGTCGTCGTCATTTCGGATACGTCAATGTTCGCCCGAGGTGTGCCGTCGATGTGCTACGGCCTTCGCGGACTGGTGTATTTCCAGATCGATCTGCGCGGGAGCAGCACGGATATGCATTCCGGCCTCTTTGGCGGCGCGGTCGCCAATCCGGCGTTCGTGCTCGCGCAGATGCTGGCGCAGATGAAGGACCGGGGCGGCCACATCAAGATTCCCGGATTCTATGACGCGGTCCTGCCCTTGAGTGATGACGAGCGGAAGGCCTGGGCGACGCTCCCATTCAACGAGCGGCAGTACAAGAAGGACTTCGGCATCCCGAAGGTCTTCGGCGAATCCGACTACACGACGCTCGAGCGCATCTGGGGACGGCCGACGTTCGAAGTGAATGGGCTGCTGTCGGGTTTCACCGGCGACGGCGCGAAGACCGTGCTGCCGGCCGTGGCGATGGCGAAGGTCAGCATGCGGCTTGTACCGGATCAGGATCCGAACAAAATCGCCGAGCTGTTCGAGACGTACGTCCGGAAGATCGCGCCCAAGACCGTCGACCTGAAGGTCACACGCATGCACGGCGGCAAGCCGTGGATGGCGTCGTACGACAACGTGTTCATCCAGGCGGCCGGCCGCGCGATTGAGAAAGGGTTTGGCAAGAAGCCGGTCTTCGTGCGCGAAGGTGGCTCGATTCCAGTGGTCTCGACGTTTCAGGAGGAGCTGGGACTGCCTTCGGTGCTCTTCGGCGTCGGCCTGCCGGACGAGAACGCGCACGCCCCGAACGAGAAGCTCGACCTCGGGAATTTCCACAACGGCATCATCGCGTCGGCGATGCTCTATCAGGAAATTGCCGATTGCAGATTGTAGATTTCAGATTGAAAGGGGACCCGATGAGAACGGCCTGTATCGCGCTGGCATTAACGCTCCTTGCGCCGCCAGGCACGCCCGCCCAGGGTCGATCTGTTCAAGACTTCTTCCGCGACTTCACGGCCGAGTGGATCCGCGGCAACCCGAGCCAGGCGGTCGCCACCCGCTTCTTCACCGGCGAGGAGCAGGCTCGGTTCGAGCGGCAGCTCACGCCGGAGACCCCGGCGTGGCGGCAGTCTCGCGTGCAGCTTGCGCGCCGCGGCCTGATGGAACTCGGTCGCTTCGATCGCGCGCGCATGACGGAAGTCGATCGTACGTCGGCCGACATCCTCCAATGGCAGCTCGACACGATGGTGAAGAGCGATCCGTACGCCGATTACACCTTCCCGCTCGAGCAGTTCGCCGGCGTCAATGTGAACCTGGTGGCCATCCTGACGGTGTCGCACCCCATGATTACCGACAGGGACGCGGCGAACTACGTCGCCCGGCTCGGCCTGGTCGGCACGCGCATGGGCGAAGCCGTGGCGGACGCCCGGCGTCTCGCGGCCAAGAACATGATTCCGCCTCGCTTCATCCTGCTTGCCACCATCACGCAGATGAAGCAGTTCGTCGGCCCGCTGCCGGCCGACAACCCGTTCGTTGCGACCTTCGCTGAGCGGATGAAGAGCATTCCGACGCTCACGGACGCCAAGCGCCAGGAGCTGCGGTCGACGGCCGAACAGATCGTCGGAGACGATGTGTATCCGGCGTGGCAGAGGGCGATTGCCCTGGTCGAATCGCTCGTGCCGCGTTCGACCGACGACGCCGGCCTGTGGCGGCTTCCAGGAGGCGTCGAGGCGTACGCCGACGCCTTGCGGCGGTTCACCACGACGAACCTCTCGGCCGACCAGATCCATGAGATTGGCCTCCGGCAGGTGGACCAGATCGAGAAGGAGATGGATGCCATCTTGCGACAGCTCGGCCGCACGGAGGGATCGGTCAACAGTCGGATCGAGCGGCTCAGGACGGACCTCGCCTACCCCCTGACGGAGGATGGCAGAAGGCAGATCATGGCCGACATCGACGGGATGCTGCGCGACGCCGAACGGCGCGCCGAGCCGCTGTTCGATCGGCGGCCGAAGGCGCCGGTCGTGGCGCAGCCGTTTCCGCGCTTCCGCGAGGCAAACGCAGCGGCCAGCTACACGGCGCCCGCACCCGACGGCTCCCGACCGGGAACGTTCCAGATTCCCCTTCGTGTGGATTACATGACGAAGTTCCGCCTGCGCTCGCTCGTCTATCACGAGACAGTTCCCGGTCACCACTTCCAGATCGCGCTCGAACTCGAGAACGACGCGCAGCCGCGGTTTCGACGCATCCGCGCCTTCGGAGGCATTTCCGCGTTCAGCGAAGGATGGGGCCTGTACGCCGAGCACCTGGCTGCGGAATCCGGCTGGTACGACGGCGACCTCGAAGGGCGGCTCGGGCAGCTCGACTCGGAACTGTTCCGCGCGCGCCGGCTCGTCGTCGATACCGGTCTTCACGCCAAGCGCTGGACCCGACAGCAGGCCATCGACTACGGCCTTCCGGCGGCCGAGGTCGAACGCTATGTCGTGATTCCAGGTCAGGCGTGTTCCTACATGGTTGGCCAGCTGAAGATCATCGAACTGCGCGACAGGGCGAAGGCGGGGCTGGGCGATCGCTTCTCGGCCAAGGAATTCCATAATGTCGTACTGTCGACGGGGACGGCGCCGCTTGACGTGGTCGAACGGCAGATCGACGCGTACGTCGCTGCGCGCTTGAACGTGAATTGATGATTGCGGATTATCAGCAATCATCAATTCAATGCGCGAAGCGTCAGTTGAGCGAAGCGACCCTTCTGCGAAGCGTTTTGACGTGCTCCCAGATTTGCGCGTGCTCTTCGCGCTCTTCCTCGTCCAGCGTGGTTGACGCCGAGAGCTGCAGGTAGGCCTGCAGATCGCGCAGCGCACCCGAGAAGTCCTTCAGATGAAAGGCCAGCAAGCCGCGATCGCGCAGCTCGTTGGTGGCTGACGGATCGACGGCCACCAGCAGCTCGGTGACGTCGCGGGCCTGCGGGAACGAGTGCATCCGGACGTACACGCGCTTCAGGTTCAGCAGCATCCGGGCCAGGATCTGCGGCTTGGTGGCGTGCACGAGAAAGCGCGACTCGAGCACCGCCTCTTCTCCAAGTGACGACGGAGCAGCTCACGGCAGGCGTCTTCGGACAGGAGCGCCCCGCCGTGAAAGGCGTCGATGATGAGGTCTTCGGTGTACTGCAGCCCGCGTCGAGCCGGGCACCGCAGGAGAAAGTGTCCGGGGAAATTGATGCCCTCGACACGGACACCAGCCCGCCGCGCCACCTCCATATAGAGGAGCGCCAGCGTGATGGGAATCCCGGTCCGTCGGTCCATGACCTCGTTGAGAAAGCTGTTGCGCGGATCCTCGTACTGCACCTCGTTGCCGACGAAGCGCAGTTCGCCGAACAGATACTCGTTGAGGGCCATGACCGACGCGTACCGGTCCGGATCGACGCGCGGCGGCACGTCCCCCTGCGTCCGGCTCGCGGCCGCGACCCGCAGCGCCGCCTCGTGGCCAATACCGTCGAGCCGGTCGAGATACGGTCCGGCGTCGAGCTTCGGGTACTCGACGCGCGCGATCATCAGCGCCGCGACGGCCAGATCGGGATCGGGGCTGAGCGCGGCGTGGGTGAAGCGGCGGACGAACTGGTCCCTGAAGGCGGACACTACAACCTGCGACGAAACGTCCGCCTGAAGGCGGACCCTACATGGCTATCCGTAGTGTCCGGCTTCAGCCGGACCAGGATAACGTAGAATGCGCCAAGGCCCGCGAGGCTACTTCGCGCACAGCTGGCCCAGGGCCTTCAGATCCAACGAATCGAGTGATGCAATTGTGATGTCAGCCTCGAGTGCAGACGCCTCGTACGTCTGCGCGACCGCCACGGTGTGAAACCCGGCGGCGCGGGCCGACTGCAGTCCCCACGGCGAGTCTTCGACGGCGACACACTCGGCCGCCGCCATGGGACGGCCGGTGGCCTCCGACAGCAGGGCGAGCGCGCGCAGGTAGGGATCGGGAGCGGGCTTGCTGGCCGGCGTGTCTTCGGCCGCGACAATCGCCGAGAAACAGCCGGTCAGGCGTTCACGATCGAGCGTGCGTCGGATCTCGACGCCAAGGGCTCCCGACGCGATGGCCAGCGGCACGGCCGCGGCCGCCCGACGAATGGTCGCGTCGACCCCGGGAAACAGGATCGAGACATCGCGCTCGAGATGTTCCAGCCGGGCGGCCTTGCGCACGACTAGTTCGGCGACGCGGGAGGCCGGACAGGTCAGGCCGCGGTCGGCCATCAGCGTCCTGAACACCTCCCGATCGTCGAACCCGAGATAACGGGCGTAGTACTCGCGCTCTGAAAAACTCACGCCCGATTCGGCGAGCACGTCGTGGAAGGCCCGATAATGCAGCGGCTCGCTGTTCGCGATGACGCCATCGAAGTCGAAGACAATGGCACGTAGCATGGGAACTTAAAAGTTAAAACTTAAAAGGTAAAAGGACACTGTCCTGTTCAATTCTAAGTTTTCCCTTTTCACTTTCTAAGTCGTTCGCCGGCGCGCACCGGAACCTTCAGACGGTTCTCGGCTGGCGGGTAGGGGCAGTCGTAGCTGGCGTTGTAGTAGCAGTAGGGCGTGTAGGCGCGGTTGAAGTCGATGAGGTAGATGCCCGTGGCGGTGCGGTCGAGGTCGATGTAGCGCCCTCCGGGGTACGTCTCGGTGCCGCTCGTCAGATCGGCGAACGGCACGAACAGGCGGTCGAGATTCGGCGCGCCGACTTCCACAAACGCCGTCAGCTTCAGCGGCTGGCCTTTGAGCGAGAACTCGAGCGTGCCGACGCGGCGCATCTGGCGCTGTCCGCCGGTCGAGGTCGGCATCTGAAGGACCGTCTCGTCCTGGGCCAGCCTCAGGCTCGCCGGTGTGCTGTACTCCGGATCGATGTCGAAGTAGGCGAGCGGCAGCAGCTCGGCCTTGCGGTTCTCGGGGATCGGATCGGGCTCCTTCTGGAATTCCGCGTCCTTGGCCGCTCGATCGGTGGCAATCTTCGCCACGTAGTCCCTCACGTCGGGCGGCTTGTTGCTGCACGCCACGAGCGTCAGAGACATGACGATCAACACAGAGATCGCCGAGCACGCAGCGCGACTACACTCTGCGGCCTCGGCGAATGCTGCGTTCCACGTATGTGTCGAAGCGCTCAAAAGATGTACTCCCCGCTGGCGACGGCCTCGTCGGCGAGCCGTCGTCTCGGCGCCACAGTGTTGATGGGCGTCGTCTTCGACAGGCGGCGCAACGCGGCGATGAGCGTGCTTAGCGTGTCGCCGTCGGCCATCGCGGCCAGCGCCTGTTTAGCGGACGCCTCGACGCGAACGGCCGCATCGTTCACAAAAACGCGAGCGGCGTCAACTTGGAGCGCCGCGCGTGATGGGGTCGAGCAAGCGGCGGCGCGCAGTACCGCGCTCTCGGCGCTGTAGACATCGATCATCATGTCGGCCGCGTGCATGAGCACTTCCTGCTCGTCGCCGAGCTTCTGGCCGTACGTCTCGAGCGCGACCCCCACGACCATCAGCGTCGTCTTCTTGAGCGCCTCGACGGTTCTCCGTTCAACGGCGAGCGGCGAGGGGTCGGCGTCCGCGACGAGCGTCGGCCCCATCAGCTCGTCCTGCAGGGCCTTGGCCGCCGCAATGAGAGGCAGGTCGCCCTTGACGGCGTGCCGCGCGAGCATGCCCGGGATGAGCAGACGGTTAATCTCGTTGGTGCCCTCGAAGATCCGGTTCACCCGCGCATCGCGGTAATGACGTTCGGCCGGATAGTCACGGACGAAGCCATTGCCGCCATGAACCTGGATGTTCTCGTCGAGCACGTAATCCAGCACTTCGCTGCCAGCGACCTTGGCTATGGACGCCTCGATGGCGTACTCCTCGAGCGTGGCAAGCGCAGCGGACTGGTCGCTCTCGCTCGCGCCTTCGCGCTCACTTCGGTCGCGGGCGATCCGCGCGTCGATCATCCCGGCCGTGCGATACAACAGGCTCTCGACCGCGTAGGTCCGTACGATCATCTCCCCAAGCTTGTGCTTGATGGCGCCGAAGAAGGCGATGGGGTGTCCGAACTGCTTCCGCTCGGCGGCGTAGCGGACTGCCTCGCCAATAGCCTTCTGCGCACCACCACCGCAGGTCGCGCCCAGCTTGAAGCGGCCGAAGTTGAGCACGTTGAAGGCGACCTTGTGTCCCTTGCCGACTTCCCCAAGGAGATTGTCCGCGGGCACCCGCACGTCTTGCAGGATGACGGGCGTCGTCGAGGAGCCGTGCAAGCCCATCTTGCGCTCTTCTTTGCCGTTCGTGACGCCTGGGAATGCCCGCTCGACGATGAACGAGGTGAAGTGCTCGCCCTCTTCGTCAACGACCTTGGCGAACACAATGAAGATGTCGGCAAAGCCTCCGTTGGTGATCCATGTCTTTTCGCCGTTGAGGACGAAGCTGCCATCGGCCTGTCTGACCGCTCGTGTCTTTGCGCCGAGCGCGTCTGAGCCCGAGCCCGGTTCGCTCAAACAGTAGGCGCCGACGCTCTCGCCGGTCATCAGCTTCGGCAGGTACTTGCGCTTCTGCGCCTCAGTGCCAAACAGCGTCAGCGGGAGAATGGTCAGGTTCGCCTGTGCCCCGAACGTGGCACCAAACGACGCCGCGCCCGCGACGTGCTCGCTCACGAGCATCGACGTGATCTTGTCGAGCTGCAACCCGCCGTAGGCCTCGGGGACGTCGACGCCGAGCAGTCCCATCTCTCCGCCGCGGCGCAGCAGCTGACGCGCGAGCGGCCAGTCCTTCTCTTCGAGACGATCGAGCGCCGGCACCACTTCGTTGTCGACGAACTCCTCGGTCGTGCGGGCGATGAGCCGATGCTCTTCGGTGAGGCGTTCAGGTGTGAAGACGGCGTCCGGTTCGGTGGCCCGCAGCAGCCACTCGCCGCCCCGGAGGACGGCGATGGCAGCGGCGGCGGTGGGAGGCATGAGGATATTATGACATCCGCTCGAAGATCCCGGCCGCGCCCATCCCGCCACCGACGCACATCGTGACCATGCCGTAGCGGGCGTGGCGGCGTCTCATCTCGTACAGCAGCGATGTGGTGAGCTTCGCGCCCGTGCAGCCGAGGGGATGACCGAGCGCAATCGCGCCGCCGTTGACGTTGAGCCGGTCCGGATCGATAGGCAGGGCCCGCAGACACGCGAGCACCTGCGCGGCGAAGGCCTCGTTGAGCTCCACGAGATCGATTTGGTCGAGCGTCAGGCGGGCCAGCTTCAAGACCTTGGCGATGGCCGGCACCGGACCGATGCCGAAGCGCTCGGGCTCCACACCGGCTGTTGCAAACGCGACGAAGCGGGCGAGCGGCGAGAGTCCAAGTGTCTTGGCGCGCGATGCGGACGTGACGATCACGGCTGCGGCGCCATCGCTCGTCTGGGACGAGTTGCCAGCCGTGACCGTGCCGTTTGTCTGGAACGCCGGCCTGAGCCTGGCCAGGAGCTCAGGCAACGTGTCGCGGCGCGGCCCCTCGTCGACGGAGAAGACCGTTTCGCGCACCTTGGGCTTGTGGCCGTTGCCGTTTGATTCAACCGCGGCGGTCTTCACAGGCACGATCTCGTCGACGAAGCGCCCGGCGTCGATGGCCGCGATCGCGCGCTTGTGGCTGTTGAGCGCGTAGCGATCCTGCTCCTCGCGCGAGATGCCCGATTCGCGCGCGTGGTTCTCGGCGACCAGTCCCGTGCTCAGGTACACGTCCGGATACCGGTCCACCAGCTCGGGATTGGGCGCGACTTTGTGGCCGCCCATCGGCACCAGGCTCATCGACTCGGTGCCGCCGGCGACGATCGTCGACGCGAAGCCGCACATGATGTGTTCGGCCGCGAAGGCGATCGCCTGCAGTCCCGAGGAGCAGAATCGGTTGATGGTCACCGCTGACGCCGAGACGGGAATGCGGGCGCGAAGGCTGGCGATGCGCGCGACATTCAGGCCTTGTTCCGCCTCAGGCATCGCGCAGCCCAGGATGACGTCGTCCACGTCGGCCGGCTCGACACCGGGGGCGCGACGCAGGGCCTCGCTGATGACGATGGCGGCCAGCTCGTCGGGCCGCGTGCCGCGCAGCGTCCCGCCGGGAGCCTTGCCGATTGCGGTCCGTACGGCTGAAACGATGACGGCCTCTTCCATGATCCTTTCGTGGGTCCGGCTAAAGCCGGACACTACGTACTCATGCAGCAACTGGACGAGCGGCGCCGACAAAGTCGCGGACGAGGGCGGCGAACGCGTCCGGCCTGGTAATGGACCCGAGATGACCGGTTCGTTCGAGCACCACGGCTCGCGAGTCGCGAATCAGCCGCAGGTACTGGATGGAGCTGTCGACCGGCACCACGCGATCGAGCTCGGCCTCTCCCGTAACCACCAGGGTCGGTGCGGTGACACTGGCGCAGTCGGCGACCCGGTTGGTCTTCGAGATCAGGCGGGCGCGTTCCGCCATCCGCCGAAACGACAGCGGCGCATCCAGCAGCACGCGGAGCTGCGACCGGAGGAAGCGCGCTCGGGCCTGACGATCCGGAAACGCCGAGGCCAGCTCGGCCCAGAGCCGCCATGGTGTCTCGGCCACAAACAGCGGCGCGAACAGACGTGGCGCGCGTGCGTAGACTTCGTGCCGCCGGCAGGGCTGCCACGTGGGGCCGGGCGTGGAGGCCAGCACGAGCGCCCTGGTGCGTTCCGGATAGGCCGCCGCGACACGCAGCGCGACGATGCCGCCAAACGAAATGCCACAGACGGCGGCGTGCCTGACGCCGATGTCATTTAGCACGGCGATGGTCTGCGCGACGTAATTGTCCAGCCCACGCGCCGGATCGAACCGAACGTCTGACGTGCGCTCGCCGCAGAGGGGAAAGGTAATGACGCGAAAGGATCGCGAGAGCATGTCAACCGCGGGTCGCAGGTCTCCCCACCGGCCCTGAATGCCGGGGATGAGGACGAGCGGTGTGCCGGAGCCCTGATCGATGATAGGCAAGGGTCAATTCCTGAGCGTCTTTCCGGTCTTCAGCGTGTACTGCATACGCTCGCGCGTCTTCGGTTCGCCGCAGAGCTTGAGGAACGCCTCGCGTTCCAGATCGAGAAGGTACTGCTCGCTGACGGTTGTTTGATGCGGCAACGCCCCGCCGGCGATGACAAACGCCAGCGTGCGGCCGATGAGCGCGTCGTGATCGCTGATGCGCCCGGCACGGAGCGCAAGGTGCACGCCGAGCTTGAGCGCGGCCAGGACGCCCTCGCCGCCGACCGGGATCGCCGTGCGCGGCGAGGGAGGCCGATACCTTTCGCGCACGCGCTCGAGCGCCCGCGCCTTCGCGTCCTCCATCAGACGCTCGCGGTTCATCGTCACGCCATCGACGTCTCGAGTGAAACCCAGGCGCGCGGCATCGGCCGCGCTCGTCGACACCTTGGCAAACCCGATGGTTTCAAATACGTGTTGAGACGAGGGCAGGAGGTCGCCGTGCGGTGGAGGCGTCAGGCCTACGCTGCGCGCGACCATTTCCTTGACGCCTCCGCCGGCGGGAATCAGCCCGACGCCGGCTTCGACCAGGCCGATATAGCTTTCGGCAGCCGCTTGCACGCGATCGCCGTGCAGAGCGATCTCGCAGCCTCCACCAAGCGTGAGCCCGGCCGGCGCGACGACGACCGGGACCTCAGCGTGGCGCAGCGCCTGCGTTGCGCCTTGGAAAGCCCGCACCATCAGGTCAATCTCCTCCCAATTGCTTTCCTGCGCTTCGAGCAGGACCAACATGAGGTTCGCGCCGGCAGAGAAGTTCGGCGCGTCGTTCCCGATGACCAGAGCGGCGAAGTTCGTCGCGGTTTCTTTGACGCCAAACTGCAACATCTGTACCGTGTCTGAGCCGATACTGTTCATCTTCGAGTGGAACTCGACGGCTAGAACACCATCGCCCAGATCGACCAGGCTCGCGCCGGCATTGCGCCGGAGAATGCGGTTCTGGTCCTTGGCCGTCCTGAGGATTTGCAGGCCGGGCCCGGCCGGCGGTACGCCTCCCTCACGGAACCTGTTGCGCCCCGACCGCAGAGTGTCGTCAACCAGCCTCGGTCGCTCGCTCTCCTTGTCTGCCGTATCGAGGACTTCGCGAATGCCTATGGCGTCCCATGTCTCGAAAGGACCGAGATCCCATCCATACCCCCATTTCATCGCGCGATCGACGGCGTCGATCGAATGGGCGATGTCCAATGCCACGCGTGCCGTATAGAGCAGCAGCGGACCAAGCGTCTCTCGAAGAAACGAGCCGACGCGATCGCGCCCGAGGAAGAGCGTCTTGATGCGTTCGGCCGGATCGTCGATGCTTCGCACCGCATCGAGGGCAGGAAGACGAACAGGCTGCAGCGGTCTGTAGGTGAACGTGGCCGGATCGAGGGCGAGAATGCCGCCCTGCTCGCGTTTGTAGAAACCCTGTCCGGCCTTCTCACCGATCCAGCCGCGCTCGATCATCGTCTGCACGAGCGGTGGCAACGCGAACTCGCGTCGTAGCTTCTCGTCGATCAGCCGGTTGGTGAAGTTGCTGGCGACGTGGCCGAGCACGTCGAGTCCCGCGATGTCGATGGTGCGGAAGGTCGCGCTCTTTGGCCGGCCGAGCGCGGGCCCCGTCATGGCGTCGATCTCCTCAATCGTAAATGTGCCTGACGCGAGGACGCGCAGGATCTGCGCCATCCCGTACATGCCAATGTGATTGGCGATGAAGTTCGGCGCGTCCTTGGCGACGACGACCCCTTTGCCGAGACTAAAGTCGGCAAAGCGCGAGACACGATCGACGACCGCCGGATCGGTTTCGGGCGTCGGGATGACCTCGATCAGGCGCAGGTACCGCGGCGGGTTGAAGAAGTGCGTGCCCAGCCAGTGTCGGCGGAAGAGGTCGCTTCGGCCTTCGGCGAGTGCCGCGATTGGAATGCCGGAGGTGTTCGAGGACACGATCGCGTCGGCGCGCCGCACGCCGTCCACGCGTTCAAGGAGCGCGCGCTTGATGTCGAGGTTCTCGACGACCGCCTCGATAATCCAGTCGGCGCCCGAAAGACGCGCCAGGTCGGTGTCAAAGCCCCCGATGCTGATGAGCGACGCGGTCTCGGGCGTGAAAAAGGGATCGGGCTTGAGCGCCCTGGCGCGCTTTAAGCCGTCGCGCGCCACGTCTTTCGTCAGATCGAGCAGCAAGACGGGCACGCCCGCGTTTGCCAGGTGCGCCGCGATCTGCGCGCCCATGGTGCCGGCGCCAAGGACGGCTGCGGAGCGGATTGGGGTGATCATCCTCTATGGTGCAAGGTGCAAGGTGCAAGGTGCAAGGTGCACGGTGCACGGTGCACGGTGCAGTGCCGGAATCATTACACACACTGCGGCGTTTTATCAGGAGCAACTACAACAGCGCGTCATCTGTTCTCGGTCTCAGCAAGGTGGATCAACGTGGTCGCAGTCGAGTCCGTTCAGGACCGCGCGAGGAATAACCACCGACAGCACAGGCCGCTCGACCCCGAGCCCCGTGGAAGTGTCGCGCGCATCGACCGACGCCGTCACCAAGACGACCTCCAGCGGCAAGATACCGAAGACCTCTGGACAGTCCGAATCTTGTCGCCGTCGCGATCGTAGACGTACGTGTAGGGCACGACGAAGGTCACCCAGAGATTGCCCGCGCGATCGACCGCGGCCGTTCGGACGGTCGGCGTCACAAAGGGCAGCTCCCCTTCGCTCGTCCGTCGCCTGGGCCACCGCGTGGGAAGGTTGCCGACCAGCTCGTCGATCTCGCGACCTTCGATGTGCCGCTCGAAGAGCAAGACGCCGTTGGCATCGTACTTCTGGAACGTCGGTTCGCCCGTCTGGAAGACGAAGAAGAACCCTCCGGTCGGATCGATGAGCGGAATGCCGCTGTTCAGCGCCAGCTGCACGTCCCGGTCGTCGTCTTGACCGGTTTGTCGCAGTCGGCCGAAGGCTCGCTTGACGCCGCCGTAGAGCGAATATTCGGTGATCAGGGCGCCGTTTTCCGGCTGCGACATCAGGACGGCGCTGCCGGTGAACTGCAGCGTGCCAACGCCGTTCAGCACGACGTTGCCGAACATTACTCGCGGCTTGGACAGGCCGGGCAGCGTGAATCCCCCGAGACGGTCGCCGGTCGCCGAGAAGATCTGCACACGCTCGCGGTTGCTCGGCGCGTCGGCGACCGCGAACGAGCCCCCCGGCTCGACCGAGAAGGCCGTCGCGTCGATGATGCGGCCCGGCTCAGGACCGATCCTGACGATCTCCCACGTGCTCGTCTGTCGCGCATCGATGCCGTAGATCGCGTGGGCGGCACGGTCGAAGACGAAGTACTGCCCGGAAGCGGATTGCTGAAAGCCGGCCGGACTACGGAACCGCCCGGTGAGGTGCGGTGGAACCGCCCCCGTCGAACGGAGCACATCGGGCTCGAGCGCCGCGACCGTGGGCACGACGAGCGCGGCCGCCAGGGCGATGAGGTGCGGGCGCAAGATGCACTTAGTATCGCGCGGTTTCGCGGATCGCCTTCAGGACATCGGCCGGCTGCGGCAGAATAGCCTCCTCGAGATCGGGGGCGTAGGCCACCGGCGTATTGAGTGCGCCCACGCGGGCCACCGGCGCGTCGAGATGCTCGAAGAGCTCGCCCGCGACGCGCGCGGCGATTTCGGCGCCGAATCCGCACATCACCTGATCTTCGTGCGCGACAACGATCCGGCTGGTGCGCTTGACGTGCGCGGCGATCTGATCCCAGTCGTACGGCACAATCGTCCTCAGATCCAGCACGGCGACGCTGATGCCGTCCTTCTCTGCCTGATGCGCCGCGAGGAGCGACCGATGCACCATGGCGCCCCAGGTGACGATGACCAGATCGGCGCCGTCGCGGCAGAGGTGGGCCTTCGCGAACGGAATCATGAAGTCGCTGCCCGGGTACTCGCCCTTGTTATAGCTCTGCCGGTAGAGATGTTTGTGCTCGAGAAACATCACCGGGTCGTCGCACCGGATCGACGTCCGGAGCAGTCCCGCCGCATCGACCGCGTTCGACGGGTACGCGATGCGAATCCCGGGGCAATGCGCAAAGATGCTCTCGCCCGACTGGCTGTGGTACGGGCCGCCGCCGCGCAGGTATCCGCCGATGGCGACGCGGATGACCATCGGGCAGGAAAACGTGTTGCCCGAGCGGTACCGCAGCACCGACATCTCGTCTCGAATCTGCATCATCGCCGGCCAGATGTAGTCGAAGAACTGAATCTCGACCACCGGCTTGAGCTTCCGCGTCGCCATCCCGACGGCACGGCCGACGATGTTGGCCTCGGCGATCGGCGCGTTGAACACGCGGTCGTCGCCAAAGAGCCGCTGCAAGCCGTGCGTCACCTTGAAGACGCCGCCCTTGCCGGCGACGAGCGGCAGCGCCTCTGTCCGGCTCGCATCCGCGACGTCCTGCCCGAAGACGATGATCCGCGGATCGCGCGCCATCTCATCCTTGAGCGTCCGGTTGATGAGCGCGACCATCGTGTCGGGCTTGCCGTCGGATCGGGCTGGGGTGTCGAACGAGGGCGACGTGGGATCGACGTCGGGCGAAAACACCCAGAGCGCCGCGGTGTCCTTCGCAGGCTGTTCGGCCGAGAGCGCCTTGAGCGCGGCCTCGTTCACCTCTCGCTCGACGTCAATGGCCATGGCCGCGAGCTCGGCGTCGGTGGCCAGATGGTTCGCGCGCAGAAACTCGGCAAAGCGGACGATGGGATCGCGCCGCGCCTCGGCCTCGCGCTCCGCCGGCGTCTTATACAGCTTCTCGTCGTCAGAGAGCGAGTGCGAGTACGGGCGAATGACGCGCGCGTGCACGAGCGCCGGGCCCTCGCGCGCCCGCACGTGGGCCACGGCCTCGCGCATCGCAGCCAGGCTGGCCAGGAAATCTGTGCCGTCGATCGAATCCACGCGCAAGCCAGGGAACGAGCGCACCAGTCGGGACACATCGCCGCCCGGCGTCTGCACCTCGACCGGAACGGAAATCGCGTAGCCGTTGTCCTCGACGAGGATGAGCACCGGCAGCTGCTTGTTGCACGTCGTGTTGAGCGCCTCCCAGAATTCGCCCTCGCTCGTGGCGCCGTCGCCGAGCGACACGTACACGACCTCATCCTGGTGAAAGCGCGTCTGGCGATCGGCAATGTCGGGGAGCCGGCCGTACAAGAGGCCCGCCTCCGCGGCACCGACGGCCTGCAGGACCTGCGTGCCGGTGGCGCTCGACCCCGAGACGATATTGAGTGCTGGATGGCTCCAGTGCGACGGCATCTGCCGTCCGTGCGAGCTCGGGTCGTCTTTCGCGCCGACGCCGGCAAGCAGCATCTCGAGCGGCGTCACTCCGAGCTGCAGGCAAAGGGCGCGGTCGCGGTAATAGGGATAGAACCAGTCGTAGCCGGCCTTAAGCGACAGGCCCGCGGCGACCAGGACGGCTTCGTGGCCCGCCCCGCTGATCTGAAAGAAGATCCGGCTTTGGTTCTTGAGCTGGATTTCCTTGTCGTCGAGCTTGCGGGCGAGGAGCATGCAGCGATGCACCTGCAGCAGCTCGCGCGTTGTTAAACCGCTCGATTGACTCGCGGATGTCGATTGACTCGCGGGGGCGCCCGACTGACTTCCGGCGCGCGCCTCGCGGCCGTTGACGACGGCGGCCTTCATGGCGGGCGGGATTATAGCATCGGACTGGGATCGGATATGCTCGTTCGAACGTGAGCGAGGGAGCCGTTCGGCTTCATCGGTGGGACGAAATCGCCCTCGAGAAGGTCACCGAAATGCTGTCGCGCAAGGTGGTGACCGGCGAGCATGAGATGCTCGCCCAGGCCTACTTGAAGCGCGGGTGTCTCGTGCCGGTGCACTCGCACGCCAGCGAGCAGATGACCTACGTCCTGCAGGGCGCGCTGCGGTGCCTGGTCGCCGGCGAAGAGATCACGGTGCGTGAGGGCGAGGTCCTCCACATTCCCTCCGGCGTCCAACACCAGGCCGAAGCGCTCGAAGACACCTTCGAGCTGGATGTCTTCAGTCCGATCCGCGAAGACTGGCTCGATCGCACCAGCGAAGAATAGGACCAACAACACATGACCGGACTGGTGCTGCTCATCCTCGTCATCGTTCTCGTGCTCTGGGCGGTTGTGAGCTACAACCGGCTCGTGGGGATGCGCAATCAGGTGCTGAACGGCTGGCGTCAGATCGACGTCCAGCTCAAACGCCGCCACGATCTCATCCCCAATCTCGTCAACGCCGTACGCGGATCGATGGACTTCGAGCGCGACACGCTGACGGCCGTCATGGAAGCGCGCTCGAAAGCGCTGACGGCGACCGGCCCGGCGGACGCCGCGATGAAGGAAGGGCAGCTGTCGGTCGCGCTTGGACGGCTGCTGGCGGTCGCCGAGAACTATCCGACGCTCAAGTCGAACGACAACGTAAAGATGCTGCAGGAAGAACTCTCGGCCACGGAGAACAAGGTCGGCTTCTCGCGGCAGTTCTATAACGACATCGCCACCAAGTTCAACACGGCCCAGCAGGTATTCCCTGTGAATCTTGTCTCCGCGTCGCTTGGTTTTGCGCCCGCCGAGCTGTTCGAGATCACCGAGGCGACCGAGCGCGCCGTTCCGGTGGTGGACCTATCGCGGAAATAGACGCGAAGGACACGAAGGACACGAAGGTTCAACCAACATAGTGTTCCTTTGTGTCCTTGGTGTCCTTTGTGTCGATCTGTCATGAACCTCTACGAACAACAAACTGCGAACCGCCGGAGGACGTGGCTCATCATGAGCGCGTTTGTGGCCCTGCTGGTGCTGCTGGGGGTCGGGTTCGACACGATCTACGTCGGCGGGGCCGGCGGCTACCTGCCCATCGGCTCGCTCGCGGCGCTCGGCGTCGGATCGGTGTCGGCGCTCGCGAGCTACTACGGTGGCGATCGCGCGGTGCTCGCGGCCACCGGCGCGCGGAAGCTCGTAGACGTGGCTCAGAGCGCGAGCGAGGCGGACAAGCTGAAGCTGCGGCAGCTCGAGAACGTCGTCGACGAGATGACCATTGCGGCGGGTCTGCCGCGGCCGCGCGTCTACATCGTGCCCGACGCCGATCCCAACGCCTTCGCAACGGGCCGCGATCCGGAGCACGCCTCGATTGCCGTCACGCAGGGACTGATCGAGACGCTCGATCGCGAGGAGCTGCAGGGTGTCGTGGCGCACGAGATGAGCCACGTCCGCAATCTCGACGTCCGTGTGATGACGATCGTGGCGGCACTGGTCGGCGCCGTCGCGCTCCTCTCGGACTGGGCGCGGCACGGCATGCGGTGGGGCAGGGGAGGGGGCCGGCGTGGCGGTCGCGATCGCGGCGGCGGGGCCGCCGGCGTTATTTTCTTTGTGATCTGGCTGGTCGCCATTCTCGTCGCGCCTCTGGTAGCGCAGCTGCTCGCGATGATGGTGTCGCGGCGCCGTGAGTATCTGGCCGACGCATCGGGCGCCGAGCTGACACGCAACCCGCTCGGACTGGCACGCGCGCTCGAGAAGATCGAGGCGGTGGCCGCGCCGACGCGCGCGATCAACCGTGGGTCGGCCCACCTGTGCATCGCCGATCCGCTGGGCCGCCGGATGAACCTGCGGGAAGGCTTCTGGTCCGACATTTTCGCGTCACATCCGCCGATGCCCGCTCGCATCATGGCGCTCAAGGCCATGGCCTTTCAGGGGCATTCGTAAGCCGTCCGAACGGTGGTATTGTGTCGCTGTTCGAGAGGGGTGAAAACATGAAGACAAGGACATTCTGGTCCGTCGCCATCATCGCTGCTGGCCTTGCCGCGTTCCTCGCCACGTCGCGCACAGGGATGAATGTGATGAATGCTCAGGTCACGGGCCAGGCGGCTGTCGCCGTCGACAACGACGACATCGGCGGCGTGGTCACGGGCCCGCGCGGCCCGGAGGCCGGCGTCTGGGTGATCGCCGAAACGACCGACCTGCCAACGAAGTTCAGCCGCACCGTCGTCACCGACGATGCGGGGCGCTATGTCGTGCCCGACCTTCCGAGAGCCAACTACAACGTCTGGGTGCGCGGCTATGGCCTGGTGGATTCGCCCAAGGTGCAGGCGCAGCCGGGCCGGAACCTGAACCTCACGGCTGTGACGGCCCCCAGTCCGATCAGAGCGGCGGAATACTATCCGGGCAATTACTGGTACGCCTTGATGAACGTGCCCGCCAAGAGCGAGTTCCCGGGCACCGGGGCAGCCGGCAACGGCATCTCGGAGAACATCAGAAGCCAGGCGCAGTGGCTCCGCCTGATGAAGACCGACAGCTGCGAGGCGTGTCATCAGTTGGGGAGCAAAGGCACGCGAGAGATTCCCGAGGCGCTGGGGAGGTTCCCCTCGTCAATCGCAGCGTGGGACCGGCGTGTGCAGTCGGGCCAGGCGGGTGGCGGCATGAGCAACGGCCTCAACAACCTCGGGCGGCCGCGGGCGCTCGCCATGTTTGCCGATTGGACCGATCGCATCGCGGCCGGCGAGTTGCCGCAGGCGCCGCCCAGGCCGCAAGGCGTCGAACGCAACATCGTCATCACGCAGTGGGACTGGGCAGACCCCAAGGCGTACCTCCACGATGAGATCGCGACCGACAAGCGGAACCCCACCGTCAACGCGAACGGACCGTTGTACGGCGCGCTGGAGCTGAGCGCCGACTACATCTCCGTGCTCGACCCGGTGCGCCACACGGCCAGCCAGATCAGAGTGCCGGTCCGCGATCCGAATACGCCGCCCGCGGCAGCGCAGACGGGCTTCCAGTCGTCAGCGTTTTGGGGCGAAGAAGCCATCTGGAGCAGCAAGGCGAACGTCCACAACCCGATGCTCGACGAAAGGGCGCGCCTCTGGTTTACGTCCAAGATACGACCCAACGACAACCCGGCCTTCTGCAAGGCCGGCTCGGATCATCGGTCCGCGAAGCTGACGCCGGTCGACAACTCAGGCCGACAGCTCGGCATGTACGATCCCTCCACCAAGCAGGTCACGCTCATCGACACGTGCTTCGGCACGCACCACCTGGTGTTTGCCGAAGACGCCAACAACACGTTGTGGACGAGCAGCGGAGGCGGGGGCGGCGTCGTCGGCTGGCTGAACAGGAAGATGTTCGACGAGACCCGCGATGAAGTGAAGTCGCAAGGATGGACCGCACTCATCCTCGACAACAACGCCAACGGCAAGCGCGACGCCTACACGCAGCCCAACGAACCAGCCGACGCGATGCTCGACCGGAGAATCAACCAGGCGTTCTACGGCGTCACGGTGAGTCCCGTTGATGGGTCGGTCTGGGGCACGTCGCTCGGCTTCCCTGGCTCGATCGTTCGATTGAGTCCGGGATCGAATCCGCCCGAGACGGCATTAGCGGAACGCTACGAGCTGCCGTGGGACAACCCCGGGGCGCCTGTGCAGGGATTCGGGCCGCGCGGCCTCGACATCGATCGCAATGGTGTGGTGTGGGTGCCCATCGCGAGCGGCCACCTGGCAAGCTTCGATCGACGCAAGTGCCGTGGGGCGCTCAACGGCCCGACGGCCACCGGCCAGCACTGCCCCGAAGGCTGGACGCTCTATCCCTCGCCGGGACCGAACTTCAAGAACGTCACCGACTCGGGCAGTGCCGACTCCCATTATTACGACTGGGTCGACCAGTTCGACACGTTCGGACTCGGCCGGAACGTCCCGATCGCGACGGGTAATGGGTCGGATTCGCTGCTGGCGCTCGACCCGGCCACCGGACGGTGGACCGTCCTGCGCGTGCCGTATCCGACGGGATTTTTCGCCAAAGGGTTGGACGGCCGCATCGACGACCCAGCAGCCGGATGGAAGGGGAAGGGGCTGTGGTCCACGTGGGCGACGCGCGCGCCGTTCCATGCGGACACGGGCAAGGGCACGAGCAGCCGCGTGGTGAAGTTCCAGCTGCGCCCCAATCCCCTCGCGCGGTAGCAGGTGGCTAAGTCTTCCAAGACAAAGAAGGTGGCCGGCAAGGTCGCGGAAGGCTACACGCACCCGGACAAGACCCTGCCGATGCGGCCCGAAGTGGGCACGCAGGCGCAGTTCCGGAAGAAGAAGCCGCCCGTCACGTACCGCTACGACTCGTCGCTGTCGCCGGCGCTCGAGTGGGACGGGCAGAACGCCGCGCGCGAGCTGGGCGATTGGTTGCTCAGCGTCGTCGAGAAGGCCGCCGCTCTGCCGGCGCCGCATGTGCTGCCCGCGCCAGCTGAATTCACCTCCTCAGACGGTCGCGTTGTCATAGCGGTAGGTTCGCTGCAGGAAGCGGTCGATCAACTCAAGCGCCTGAGCAAGCCATTCCTGAACTGGGCCGGCAAGGCGGAGCGCCTTTCGTTCGACGTTCCGACGCTGCCACTCTTCGTTCACGAGCGCCTCTCCACCAAGGCCATCGTCGAAACCCTTGTCGGACATAAGACTGACAAACAGACTGACTTCTGGGAGATGCTGGGCGACCCGCGACACTCCATCGCCGACCAGGTGCTCAAGGCCTACGAGTATCCCGACAAGTGGGTGAATCGGCTCATCCTAGGCGACTCGCTCGTGGTCATGAACTCGCTGCTGCACTACGAGCGGCTGGGCGGCCAGGTGCAGACGATCTACATCGACCCGCCGTACGGCGTGAAGTTCGGCAGCAACTTCCAGCCGTTCGTACGCAAGCGCGACGTCTCGCACGGAGACGATGGAGACCTCACTCGCGAGCCGGAGATGGTGAAGGCCTACCGCGACACGTGGGAGCTTGGCCTGCACTCGTACCTCACGTATATGCGCGACCGCCTGCTCCTCGCGCGTGAGCTGCTCACACCGAGCGGCAGCGTGTTCGTACAGATCAGCGATGAGAACGTTCATTGTCTGCGTCAGGTCATGGACGAAGTATTCGGTTCCGAGAACTTCGCAGGACAGATCGTTGTTCAGAAGACAGGTGGACTTGGAACGTCAGGGCTCAAGGCTGTTGCGGACTACCTTCTTTGGTACGCGAAGGATCATGACCGTGTGAAATATCGGCAGCTTTTTGGCAGCAAGAGGCTTGGTATCGGTGAGTCGACCGGCGCCCGCTACGATCAATTACTTTCGCCAGACGGCAAAGTGGTTCGGCCGATGACTGATGAAGAGCGTAGCGATCCCGACGGAGTGCCTCAAGGTTGGCGAGCGTTTCAGCTGGACAACCTCACGTCCGGTGCATTCAGAGAGAACACAACTGTCAATTACAAGTTTCAAGGAGAGATCTTTCATCCCGGATTGAACGCGTGTTGGAAGACAACTGTCGAGGGCCTGGATCGATTGGCGCAGGTCGGTCGAATCCAAAAAGCTGGTCGAACTCTCCGATATCGTAGGTTTTTGGATGATTTTCCAGCCGTGGAACTTACGAACGTGTGGGATGACGTGGCTGGAGCAGCTGACAAACTGTACGTAGTTCAAACAAGCGCGTCAGTCGCTGCACGTTGCGTCCTCATGACGACTGATCCCGGCGATCTCGTCCTGGACCCGACCTGCGGCAGCGGGACGACGGCCTACGTCGCCGAGCAGTGGGGCCGGCGGTGGATCACGATCGACACGAGCCGCGTCCCGCTCGCCCTGGCCCGCCAGCGGCTGCTCACCGCTACCTTCAATTACTACGAGCTGAAGGAGCCGGCGCACGGGCCGTCCGGCGGCTTCGTCTACAAGCGGAAACAAAACAATAAGGGCGAAGAGGTCGGCGGCATCGTCCCGCACGTCACGCTCAAGAGCATCGCGAACAACGAGCCGCCTGATGAAGAAGTCCTCGTCGATCGGCCGGAGATCGACAACAAGTTCGTGCGCGTGTCCGGGCCGCTCGTCGTCGAGGCCACGATTCCCACGCCGGTCGATTGGGAAGGCGACGGCATCGAAGACTCAGGCGCAGAATCGGTCGAGTCGTACGGATCCTTCGTCGAGCGCATGATTGAAGTGCTGCGCAAGTCACCCGTGCTGCACGTCGGGGGCGGCAAGACCGTGGAACTGGCCAACATCCGGCCGCCGGCGAAATCGCTGTCGTTGTCGGCTGAGGGCATGGCGATCAACAAAGTCCGGCTAAAGCCGGACATTACGACAGCACGCACAACGGCAGCGCACACAGACGAAATGCAGCCGGTGGCGTTCGTGTTCGGGCCCGAGAACGGCGCCGTCAGTGAGAAGCTCGTCCATGCGGCGCTGCAGGAAGCACAGCTCAAGAGCTACACGCACCTTTACGTGATTGGCTTCGCCATCCAGCCGCACGCGCGCCAGCTCATCGATAGTTCAGCGCACATGGGTCTGGTGCCGGCGACCTACGTGCAAGCGACACCGGACCTGATGATGGGCGACCTGCTCAAGAACATGCGGTCGAGCCAGATCTTCAGCGTCTGCGGCCTGCCCGAAATCAAGATTCATCACGCGAAGCCGGCCGCATCTGGCGGCGCTGCGCGCTACGAAGTCGAGCTCATCGGCCTCGACACATTCGATCCGACGACGATGGAAACGAATCATCGCGGGGGCAACGACGTGCCGTGCTGGATGCTGGACGCGGACTACAACACCCTCTGCTTCCGCGCCTCGCAGGTCTTCTTCCCACGCACGGCCGCCTGGGACGGGCTCAAAAAGGCGCTCAAGGCCGACTACGACGAGAGCGTGTGGGACCACCTCGCCGGCACGCGGAGCGCACCGTTTGAGGCTGGCGACCAGAAACAGATCGCGGTGAAGGTCATCGACGACCGTGGGAATGAGTTGCTCGTTGTCAAAGCGGTCGGATAGAGGCGCTATCCTGTGCACACCGTGATCCGACGAGTTCTCATCGAAGGTTTCAAGCGCTTCGAACGCGTCGAGTTCGTGCTTCCGGGCCACATCGTTGTCGCCGGCCCCAATAACGCCGGGAAGACCACCCTGCTTCAAGCGATTGCCGCCTGGAACCTGTCACTGGCACGCTGGAAGGAGTTGAACGACTTTCAGCGACACGGCGGCGAATACGCGCGTGCCCCTCTTGCAAGGCATGCCTTCGCCGCGGTTCCCCTTCGCTCCTTCGATCTGTTGTGGCGCAATCGTGCCTACGCCGGCGAGATCAGGATCACCGTCACGACGGACGACTGGAGCCTTCTCATGAGGCTCGAAGCCGACAGCACCGAGCAGATTTACGTTCGACCGGCTCCCGTCGATCCGCAGATCGTTCGTGGGGTTGCCCTGGCGACCGTGTTCGTGCCACCGATGACCGGCCTCGGAATCGACGAGCCCGTGTACCAACGACCCAAACTCGACCAATTGCTCGGTCAGGGGAAACCCGGAGACATGCTGCGGAACCTCCTCGTTGAGGCGCACCAGTCAGCGGCCTGGGAGCGGCTTCAGGAGTCGATCCGACGTTTGTTCAGTTATCAACTCGAGCCCCCGAACGCCACAGGCCCACACATTCTGGCGGAGTACCGCGGCGCGGGCGACGGCCCCAGGCTCGACATTGCCAGTGCCGGGAGTGGTTTTCAGCAGGTGTTGATGCTGTTGACCATGCTGAACACCCGCCCGGGCGCAGTGCTTCTTCTCGACGAACCCGATGCTCATCTGCACGTCATCCTCCAGGACGCCATCTACGGCGAGCTTCAATCGACCGCGGCGCGGATGGGCTCTCAGCTTATCGTCGCCACCCATTCCGAAGTCATTATCAACTCGGTCGATGCCCGAGAGCTGTGCGTGCTCCTCGATCGGCCCCGCATGCTGGCGGATAACGACGAGCGCGAAGCGCTGATCGAGTCGCTGGCTGTGTTGTCGAACGACGACATCATGCGAGCGCTGGAAGCACCTGGCGTCCTGTACCTCGAAGGCCATACAGATCTGGAAATCCTGCGAGCATTCGCGCGTGTCCTTAGCCATCGAGCCGAAGCGTTGCTGACGACCGATTTGTTCTGGAAACCGACCGTGGCCGACACGCAGCCCGGCAAGCCCGGCATCAAGGCACGCGATCACTACGATGCGCTCAGGCTCGTTCGAGAAGTTCCCGCGCTCTATCTGGTCGACGGCGATAGCCATCCGGGCGTGGCTTCGACCGCAGTCACGGGAGCAGGGTTTCAGCGCTGGCGCTGGAGGCGATACGAAATCGAGAGCTATCTCGTGCATGTCGAAGCCCTCGCGCGTTTCGTCGAAAGGACTGTTGGTGAAGGCGCAGCGCCTCAGCACGTCGCCGATCTCCGCCAGCACCTCACGGCCAATCTGCCGCCTGCCGTCATCGAGCGGCCACTCGACAATCACCAATACCTCAACACGATCAAGGCGCGCACCGACATCCTCCCGGCGGCGCTTTCCGCCGCGGGTCTCCCGGGGCTGCCGCACACCCGCTATCACGAGATCGCGGCGCTCATGCGGCCGGACGAGATTCATCCAGATGTTCGAGAGGCGTTGGACACCATCACGAGAGCCTTCGGTCGATGACGGATTTCGAAGTCCCGGAAGCGATCATCTGCTCACCCTTCGAGGAGCCGACCTCGTACTGGTACTTGCAGGAGGGAGAGGAACCAGACAAGCGCGAAGGGCGCCGCCCGGCTATTTACTACTACCCGGAACAGACATCCGACGACGCGGCCGCGAAGGCCCCAGCTGGTACCGCAATTGAGCTGAAGCTCGTCAATCTCATCCGGTCGCGGGTCAAGCAGTGGCGAACCGCCGGCTATCCAGGCGTGACGGCCACAACGCTCGAGCTCCTCAACTACTGGCGGCGCGAGGGTCGCGGCTTCCGGTTCTTCTTCGCGCAGCTCGAATCGGCCGAAACCATCATCTTCCTCAACGAAGCGCGACGCGACTTTCTTCAGGGCCTCGACATCCCACTCGACGAGCCAAGCGATCAGCAGAAGCGCGAGCTCGGGTACAAGGCGTTTCGCCGCTACGCCTGCAAGATGGCCACTGGCTCCGGCAAAACGACAGTCATGGGTATGGTGGCGGCGTGGAGCATCCTCAATAAGGTCAACGATCGTGCCAACGGACGGTATTCAGACATCGTCCTCGTCGTGTGCCCGAACGTCACGATCCGGAGCCGGCTCGCGGAGCTCGATCCGAAGCTTGCCGAAGCGAGCCTCTATCGCAAGTCCGACCTCGTCCCGCCCCATCTGATGCCCGACCTCAGCCAGGGCCGGGTGCTCGTGACGAACTGGCACGTCTTCGAGCCGCACACTTCTCAAGCGGGCGGCGTCAGTGCGCGCGTGGTGAAGGCTGGCCATCGTGAAGAGGTGCCGGAGTACATCACGATCGGTCCGAAGACCACCGTTGCGCGTGGCCGCCGCTACCTGACGCGGGACGAGTTCGATCGACAAGTCTCTGCGGGCTTGCTCGATATCAAAGACGAAGAACTGGACACCGACGGGAACCTGAAGCGCGCGCTCGTCCTCCGCGAGCGCTACGTCGAAAGCGACACGGCGCTGGTGAATCGGGTCTTCGGCCAGGAGGTTGGCGGCAAGCAGAATATCCTGGTGCTGAATGACGAAGCACACCACGCCTACCGCATTCGCCAGGAGGAGCCTGACCTCGACGAGGACGAGGAAGAGGAGGTTGACGCTTTCTATAAGGAGGCGACGGTTTGGATTGACGGGCTCGATCGCATCCACAAGCTGCGCGGCGTCAACTTCTGTGTCGACTTGTCGGCAACGCCGTACTTCCTCGGTCGCGTGGGCCAGGAGACCAACAGACCGTTTCCGTGGGTCGTGAGTGATTTTCCACTGACCGACGCCATCGAGTCTGGCCTCGTGAAGATCCCGCAGCTCGCCGTGCGCGACACGACTGGCGCCGAGATTCCTGGCTACTTCAACATCTGGCGCTGGATCCTGCCTCAACTCACGCCGGCGGAACGGGGCGGCAAGAAGGGCTCGGCAAAGCCCGAAGCAGTCCTCAAGTGGGCCAACACGCCTATCTCGATGCTTGGCGGCTTGTGGGAAGAGCTGCGAGCGGTCTGGGAACAATCGAAGGACGACCCTCGTCCACCGGTCTTCATCATCGTCTGCAAGAACACCTCAATCGCACAAGTGGTCCACGACTGGCTGGCCGAGAACAAGCCGCCCATGGGGATTCCGCCGTCGAAGATCGCGGGGTTCCGAAACGTGGACGGCCGCGTCAATACGATTCGCGTGGATTCGAAGGTCGTGAACGAGACCGACACGGGCCACGCGAAGAGCGACGAAGGGCAATGGATGCGATTCACGCTCGACACGGTCGGGCGAACAGCATGGCCGCGTGACCAGCAAGGCCGGCCGATCTATCCCGATGGGTTCGAGGAACTGGCGAAAAAGCGGGAGCAGCCGCTTCATCCGCCCGGACGCGACGTCCGTTGCATCGTGTCGGTGGGCATGCTCACAGAGGGCTGGGACTGCAACACCGTGACGCACATCGTTGGTCTGCGACCGTTCATGTCGCAGCTTCTCTGCGAGCAGGTGGTTGGCCGGGGATTGCGCCGCCGGACGTACGAGCTGGGCGACAACGGCCTGATGACGGAGGAAGTCGCTAAAGTCTTCGGCGTGCCCTTCCAGGTGATTCCGTTCAAGGCGAATCCGACCGCTGCGACCAAGCCGGCCCAGAAGCGTCATCACGTGTACGCCCTGCCGGGGCGTGCGCGTCTCGAAATCAAGTTCCCTCGCGTCGAAGGCTACCGCCAGGCGATTCGGAATCGGGTGTCGGTCGACTGGAGCAGTATCCCGTCGCTCTTTCTGGATCCGTTCAAGATTCCGCCAGAGGTCGAAGTCAAGGCTTCCCTCCACACGAATCACGGACGGCCGTCCCTCACAGGCCCTGGCGCGCTTCAACGCATTGACCTCAATCCGTTCCGGTCCGGGCGACGTATCCAGGAGCTCGTGTTCGAGATGTCGAAGGACCTCACGCGAGAGTACGTCAACAGCGGTTCGTGCGAGGCGCCTGCGCACGTGCTCTTCCCGCAACTGGTCCGCATCGTCGAAAAGTATGTCGCTGAGAAGGTGACGCCAATCAAGCCGGCTGATCGACTCGATCTGTTCCTATCGCCGTACTACGGGTGGGCGATCGAGCGCCTCGTCGAATCCATCCGCCCCGACACCGCACAAGGTGAGGCACCGGAAGTGCCCCGCTACGAAACAAGCCGCGGACCTGGCTCCACGGCAGACGTCGACTACTGGACCAGCAAGGACGTGCGCGAGGTTGTAAAGAGCCACTTGAACTACGTCGTCGCCGACACGGCCAAGTGGGAGCAGCAAGCCGCGTACGTCATCGATGGGCACCATGGCGTGGAGGCCTTCGCCAAGAACGCCGGCCTGGGTTTCGCGATTCCGTACATCCACAACGGCCAGTCGCACGACTACATCCCCGATTTCATCATTCGGCTGAAGACACAGCCCGTGACCCACCTCATTCTGGAAACGAAGGGCTTTGACGATCTCGCCGAGGTCAAGGCCGCGGCCGCACAACGCTGGGTGGCGGCCGTGAATGCGGATGGAAGATTCGGAGGCTGGCGGTATGAGGTTGCCAGGAAGATCGATCAGGTCCGAGAGATCCTGGAGGATTCTCGATCTGCTTCTAACTTCTAAACGCCGTAGTACGTAGTGTCCGGCTTGAGCCGGACCGGCGGGAGGTCCGCCTGAAGGCGGACACTACAGCGTTATGGAAAACGCTATAACTCTTTCAGTGCACGCGCCGGTTCCAGTCGTTCGGGCGGCCGCCTTGGTGCACGTCGAACTTCCGGCGCAGGCGGTCCATCCTCCACTTCACGTAGCGGTACTTGACCTCGGCCCATGGATGCAGGCGCAAACGCACAGGCAGACGCAAGCCTCTGAGGTAGATGTACCCGACGAGCAGTCCTCCGAGGTGCGTGGCGTTGGCCACCCCGCCCCCGCCCGCAAGCGACGCGTAAAACGCAATCGCGCCCACGATCAGTACGAACACCTTCGCGGGCATCGGTACCGGGAACGGGAACAGGTACATGGGTCGGTTCGGGAAATACAGCGCATACGCCATCAGCAGCCCGTAGATGGCGCCTGACGCGCCGATTGTCACCGCGCTGTAAATCTGCGCGCCGAGCGCGAAGGGCAACAGCGACACCAGCACGGTCAGAATCCCGGCGCCGATGCCGGTCACGAAGTAGAACTTCAGGAAGTAGCGCGTGCCCCACACGCGTTCGAGCTCGGTTCCGAGCATCCACAGAAAGAGCATGTTGAACAGGATGTGGAACATCCCGCCGTGCAGGAACATGTAGGTGACGAGCTGCCAGACAAAGAGGTCACCGATCACGGCCGCGGGCCGCAAACCAAATGCAAAGGTCAGGGCTGGTACGAAAAACTGCGCGAAGAACACCGCCACGTTGGTATAGATGAGCGCCTTCATCGCGCTCGAGAGAGGGCCGGGACCAAACGAATACGAGGACGCGTACGGGGAGGAGTAGCGGGGGGGCATGAAGCAGCCTAACCTGCGAGCTTTTTTCGCACGAGCTCGTTCACCGTCTTGCCGTCCACGCTCTGGCCGGCCAGTTTCGCCATGGCGGCTTTCATCACGCGCCCCATGTCTTTCTGTGAGTTCGCACCGGTCTCAGTGATGGCGTCAGCGATGGCTCGATCGACGACCGCGGGGTCGGCCGCGGGAGGAAGATAGGATTCGAGCACCTGGATCTCGGCCAGTTCCTTGTCCGCGAGGTCCTGACGTCCGCCCTTGGTGAACTGCTCGATGGAATCTTTCCGCTGCTTGACGAGCGAGGCGACCACCTGTTGCGCCTCCTGATCGTCGAGCGCCCGGCCGCGCTCGACCTCGCGGTTCATCAGCGCGGCCTTGAGCATGCGCAGCGCGCTCAGGCGGGCGGGTGCGTGCTTGCGCGTCGCATCGGCGATGGCGGCGTTCACATCCTCGATGAAGGTCACCGCATCAACGCTGCGGGGTTGGCGCGCCCGGCTGCTGTCCGGGCTGTGCTGGGGGAGGAACGATCATGCCCGGTACCGAAACGCCCCCAACCGGAGAGGCCGGCTGCGGACTATTGGTCGATGGAGACGGCGCCTGCCCGCCCACCTGTGGGACGAAACCGTTCGCAGGACCGCCCCCGGGCGCTCCCTGTTGTGGGCTCACGATCTGGGGCTGCGGGAACGCGGTGAACACCGGACCGCGGGGCGGCACGCCCACGTTGGCGGGCGGCGGCTCGTCGGCTGCGTCGGCCTCGCCCGGTTGCGGCAGCAGCGGCTGCCGGACCACGGCCGGCGCCGCCGGCGTGGCGCGGGGCAGCGTCGCGCTCGTCGGCATCACCAGGATGCGATCGTACCGCGAGAGGCCGGCGACAGCGGTCGGCCGCGGCGCCGTCATGTAGCCGCTTACCGAGCGCAGCAGCACGTCGAGCGCTTCGTCTTCCGAGACGTTGGTCAGCTCGAGCGTGACGGGGCCGCCAGGAATCTTCTCGACGTTGACCACCTTGGTCTGGCCGACGCGCGCCCATTCGGTGAGGATCTGCCGGATGGTCGCGTCCTTCGCCACGAGGGTCACGCGACCGTTTTGAATGGCGAGCTGCACCTGCTGGGCCGATGCGGTCGCGCCCGACCCGAGAACCATCAGGAGCGCCACGATGCCGATGGCCGTTGTGTTCATGGTGCGCATCACACCGCCAGTATACGCGCCCGCAACAGGCGATGTCACCCCCGCCGGCCCTCGAACCGGAGCGCCGAGATCTGTTCGGACACCAGACCGACGAGAAAGATCACGACGCTCAGCAGAATGAGCAGCACCGAGGAATTCGTGACGTGCGACTGGGTGAGAATCGTCCACGCCGCGTAGGCGGCCCCGGCGAGGAACATCGCCGCGCTTACCGGGAGAAAGATCCGGAGCGGGCTGAAGATCGTCACCACTTTCAGCAGGATCAGGAAGAAGCCGATGCCGTCCGACGCCAGCCGGATCTTCGACTCGCCCCGACGTTCGGCCGCCTCGATGGGCTCGAAGCGCACGTTATAGCCGGCCTTCATGAAGGCCAGCGTGGTCGTGGTCGGCGTCGAGAAGCCGTTTGGCAGCAAATGCAGGAACTCAAGCAGACGCTCGCGTCGTGCGGCTCGAAAGCCTGACGTGAGATCGGGGATGGATCGCTCGGCGAGGTAGCCCGCGATCCGGTTCAGCCAGAGGTTTCCGACGCGCCGAGCGGCGCTTGCCTGCGATCCAGCCGATCGGGCGCCGACGACAAGATCGTAAACATTCAGCTGCGAGACCAGGCGCGGTGCGTCGTTCGGTCGATGCTGGCCGTCGGCATCGATGATCAGAATGAAGGTGCCGGTCGCGTGACGGATTCCGGTCTTCACCGCCGCGCCGTTGCCTTTGTTGTACGGGTGACGGATGACATGCGCTCCTGCAGCCTCAGCGAGTCTCCCCGTCTCGTCGTTCGATCCGTCATCGACGACCAGGATCTCGAGCCACCCGGCGGTCGTCCGCAGCTCGGTCACCAGCGATCCAATCGAGGGTCCTTCGTTGAACGCGGGAACGACCACGCTCGTTGCTGCGCAGAGAGACGAGGGCAACAGCGTCACGTGGCAAACCGGAAGTTGATGATGTCGCCGTCTGAAACAACGTACTCCTTGCCTTCGAGACGCACTTCACCGTGGTCGCGACAGGCCGCCATCGATCCGCGCGTCGCGAGCGGTTCGTAGCCGACCACCTCGGCCCGGATGAAGCCGCGCGCGATGTCGCTGTGAATCTCGCCGGCCGCCACCTGGGCGGATGTGCCACGAACAATGGACCACGCACGACACTCGTCTTCACCGACCGTGAAGAACGAGATCTGATCCAGCAGGTCGTAGCTGGCGCGGATCACCCGATCGAGCCCCGACTCCTTCAGGCCGAGATCGGCCAGAAACGCCGCCGCGTCGGCCCGATCGAGCTGCGCGATCTCGAGCTCGATCTTGGCGCACACCGCGACGGCCGCCGTCGCCGCGCGCAACAGAAAGGCGGTCAGCCCCGCGGCTTTCGCCGCCCGATCCACGCGCGTCGCCGCCTCGCCGCCGCCGGTGAGCTCGGATTCGTCGAGATTGATGACGAGGAGAAGCGGTTTCGCCGAAAAAAACTGGAACCCGCGCAGCCGCTTGCGATCCTCTCCCTGGAAATCGACCGCCCGGAGGGGGCGCCCCTCTTCGAGCGCCAGACGACACACCGTCAGCACGTCGCGCTCGTGCTCGAGCTCCGGCGAGCGCATCTTCTTCAGGTCCTTCTCGAGTCGCTCGAGGCGACGCTCGGCGACGCCAAGATCCGCGAGAATCAGTTCGTCCTCCATGGCCTGTGCGTCGCGTGCGGGATCGATTGTTCCGGGCGGATGCGGCACAGAGGGGTCGCGAAACGCGCGAAGGACGTGCACCAGCGCATCCGCGTTCCGGTACGCGGCGATGTCGACAAGCGTCTGTGCCCCGGTCGTGCGGCCCGATGTGGGGAGATCGAAGAACTCGACCGTGGCCGGCACTCTCTTGCGCGGGTTGTACATCGCCGTCAGCCGGTCGAGTCGCGCGTCGGGGACCTTCGAGACACCGACCGACGTGTCGCCCTTGGCGTGGCCCGCGCGGGCCGTCTCGCGCGCGCCGGTCATGAGCTGAAAGAGAGTGGTTTTTCCGCTCGATCCGAAGCCGATGAGGGCGACTCTGAGCATGAGTTGAGGCCCGGCATGGTAGCACGCAGTTCGCCGTACCCAGCCCGTGGGGTCGAGGTTTCGGCTAGCCAACCTAGAGCCGCCCGAATGGGCGATGAAAAGGCAAAAGATAGTTTCGTAACTTACTGAAGGAGTAGATTTTGCGGTTGACAACCCACAAGCGCTCTCCTACTATCGCAGTGGAATTTTATGGATAGAAGTGGAGTAATAACGCGTGTTTAGGGGCAGTTCGCCGACCCGCATCGATGACAAGGGACGACTCAAGGTGCCCAACGCCTTCCGGTCCCTGCTCGAGAGCAAGTACGGTCGCGAGCTCTTTCTGACGAGCCTGACGGGCGAGTACGTCCGCATCTATCCGATGCCCGTGTGGGTGGAAATCGAGGCGAAGCTCGGCGCCATGCCATCGACGCATCCTTCGCGGCTTCGCTTTCTCGATCGCGTCAACTACTTCGGGCAGGCGGGCGAGCTCGACGCGCAGGGCCGCGTGATCATCCCGTTCCGCCTTCGCGAGGCCGCGACGATGGACGGCGAGGTCGATGTGATCGGCCAATACAGCTACCTCGATGTGTGGAACCACGAGCGATTCCTGAACAAGCTGCAGCGCGACGCCTACACCGACGCTGACGCGCGCTCGCTGTCGGAGTTCGGCGTGTGACGGCACATATCCCGGTCATGACCGCGAAGGTCCTGGAGCAGCTGCAGCCGGCGCGAGGCGGCGTGTACGTCGATTGCACGGTCGGCCTTGGCGGCCACGCGCGAGCGTTGCTCGACGCCGGCGCGACGCGGCTCATCGGTCTCGATCGCGACCTGGATGCGCTGGCGATCGCGCGCGCGACGCTATCGCCCTGGAGCGATCGGGTCGAGCTGGTGCACGCCGACTACCGGTCCATTGGCGAGGTGCTCGATCGTTGCCACACGCCGCTCGTTGACGGCGCGCTCGCCGATCTCGGCCTGTCATCGTTTCAGCTCGAGACAGAGGGCCGCGGCTTCAGCTTTCAGCGTGACGAGCCGCTCGACATGCGGATGGATCGAAGCGGCGGCGAGACGGCGGCCGCTTTGCTGGCCCGCGCCCGCGAAGAGGAGCTGGCCGACGTCATTTTTGCCTACGGTGAAGAGCGGTTTTCGCGCCGCATCGCGCGGGCCATCGTCGAGAGCCGTCGCCAGGCGGCTGTCGATACGACCGGACGGCTGGCGTCGATCGTGCGCCGCGCGGTTCCCCGGCGCGGCCCGATGCGGATCGATCCGGCGACGCGCACATTTCAGGCGCTGCGCATCTGGGTGAACCGCGAGCTCGAGGGGCTCGATCGGTTCGTCGAGGCCGCTGCGCGTCGGCTCCGCGCCGGCGCGCGGCTCGTCGTCATCACGTTTCATTCGCTCGAGGATCGGATTGTGAAACACACACTACGTGCGCTCGAGCGCAGTGGCGAGGTCGGGATCAAGGTCGTGACGAAAAAGCCGCTGGTTCCGGGCGACGAAGAGATCGCCCGCAACCCGCGGGCGCGAAGCGCGAAGCTGCGCGCCGCCGAACGCGTCGCATAACGGCCGTGGGGTCTTAAAGCGAGCTGGGGGTGGGGCCCCAGCGAGCGGAGTAATTAATGGAACCGTTCGAATACGCCGTCAAGAAGGACGTCCGCAACAACCCGATCGTGCGAGAGGTCGACGAGACGCGCCATCGGGAATTGTGGAAGTGGGTGGGCGTTGCGGGATTTCTGGTGCTCGTCCTGCTGTTCTCGGCGTGGCAGCATTTCGAGCTGCTGCGCCACGGCTACCAGTTCGAGCAGATCGAGGGCGAGCGGTCGGCTGAGGAAGAAGTCAGGCGGCATCTGTTACTCGAGATCGAGACCCTGCGGTCGCCCAGGCGCATCGAGGCGCTCGCCACCGAGCGGCTGCATCTGGTGGCGCCAGCCCGTGGCGAGGCCATCATCATCGAGCGGGTGCTGCCGGCCGATCCGCCGGCCACGTCGGTTGTCGCAAGGCGGTAATGAGCGACGCGGGAGTCGACTGGCGCCCCATCCTCACGCGGCGGATTTTCGTCGCGGCGGGACTGTTCGGCCTGTGGGTCGCCGGCGTCGAAGCCCGGCTCGTCTATCTGCAGGTCTTCCAGCACACCGATCTTGTGGCGCGCGCCGCCCGCCAGCAGATGCGGACCATCGCCGCGCCGGCCAAGCGGGGCGACATTCTCGATCGGCGCGGGCACTTGCTTGCCACGAGCGTCGAGGCCGACTCGATCTACGCCGTGCCGTCCGAGATCGACAACAGTCAGAAGGCGGCGATCAGATTGTGCGCCGCGCTCGGCGACTGCACGGGCCGCGACGAGCAGGCGCTGGCCGAGCGGCTGGGACGGCAGCGGGCGTTCGCCTACGTGCGCCGCCAGGTGTCGCCCGACGAAGCGCGCCGTGTGGCGGCGCTCGATCTCGACGGCATCGGATTCATCAAGGAAAGCCGCCGGTTCTATCCGAACAAAGAGCTCGCCGCGTCCCTGCTCGGCTATGTCGGCGTGGACGGCAGCGGGCTCGGCGGCCTCGAATGGTCGTACGACGCGCAGATCCGCGGCAAGCCGGGCACCATCCTCATCCACACCGACGCACGGCGCCACGCGTTCAGCCGCTTCGAGCGGCCGCCGACCTCTGGCGCGACCGTCGAGCTGACAATCGACGAGTACCTGCAGCACGTCGCCGAGCGCGAGCTGCGCGCGGGTGTCGCCCTCAACCGCGCCATTGGCGGCAGCGCCATCGTGCTCGACCCGCGGACCGGCGAGATTCTCGCCATGGCCAACGAGCCCACCTTCAACCCGAACGTGTATCAGGAATTCGGCGAGACGGCTCGTCGCAACCGGGCGGTGCAGGATCTCTACGAGCCGGGCTCCACGTTCAAGCTCGTCACGGCATCCGCGGCGGTCGAGGAGAAGGTGATGGCGGTCGATGGCGTCGTTGACACCAGTCCCGGCTACATCCGGATCGGGTCGAGTGTGATTCGCGAGGATGCCAATCACAACTACGGACGGCTCTCGCTCGGCGACGTGATCGTGAAGTCGAGCAACGTCGGGGCGATCAAGATCGGATTGCAGGTCGGCGCCGACCGCCTGAGCCGTTACGTGTCGCTCTTCGGGTTCGGCCATCCCGTCTCGCCGGACTTCGCCGGGGAGAGCCCGGGCATCGTCTGGCGGCCGGAGACGTGGACCGAACGGGCGCTGGCGTCGGTCTCCATGGGCTATCAGGTCGCCGTCACGCCGCTCCAGATGGTGGCGGCCGCGGGCGCGGTCGCCCATGGCGGTCAGTTCGTCGAGCCGCGCGTGCTGCGCGCCGTGTATCGCCAGAATCGCCGCATTGCCGTGCTGCCGAAGATCGTGCGGCGCACGGTCAGCGCCGATACTGCGGCGACCCTCACGAGGATCATGGAAGGCGTCGTCGAGCGTGGGACAGGAACGCTCGCGCAGATTCCGGGCTACACGGTGGCCGGCAAGACGGGCACGGCCGCCAAGCTGGTGGGCGGGCGCTATTCGAAGTCGGACTACAACGCCTCGTTTGTCGGCTTCCTGCCTTCGAGGAATCCGGAGATCGCGATCATCGTGGTCATTGACTCGCCGCACGGCGCCAACGGCTATCACGGCGGGCTGGTGGCCGCGCCGATCTTCAGGCGTATCGGCGAGGCCACACTGCAGCACTTGGGCATCGCGCCCACCATCAATCGAGCGCCGCCTGTCATGGTCGTGCGTCGCGACGAATCGACTCGCGTGCCGGCTTCCGGCGCGGAATCCCGTCAGAGGGTCGTGAGGCTCGTCGCTGACGGGCGGCCCGGCACCATCCCCGATCTGCGCGGCATGAGTGCACGCGAGGCGGTCGGCGGGCTGGCGAGGCTCGGACTGAGCGCACGCATCGTCGGCGATGGATTTGTCGTGTCTCAGGACCCCGCGCCGGGAGAGCCGCTCGAGCCTGG
>Ga0156016_106_pt2 | contig 39164 bp, 26 predicted proteins | sample RifCSPlowO2_02_FD_107670 | JGI IMG/M metagenome (GOLD analysis project Ga0156016, IMG submission 107670) | Acidobacteria bacterium RIFCSPLOWO2_02_FULL_64_15 | reverse complement strand
GAGAGGATCACGCCGCACACGAACCGAAATCGGCCCCTTCACGAATAATGCGGGTTAAGGGCGTCGATCGGCCGTCGCGTCAGGCGGCTTCGGTCCGTCGGGCCTGGTCGGTCCCGGCCAAGGCCACCCTCAGGGTGCACGTCGCCTCGCCGGTGCCACGACAGGCCATGACTTCGGCCCGCGCCGGCAGGCTGAAGAGCGTCAACAGCCGCGTGAACGCCGCGGCGTAGTAACCACAGAGCGGCTGCGGCACGCGCTCGCGGACCGTGCAGAAGATCGACGCGCGAAGGTCCACGCTGGCCGTGCCTCGCCGCATACGCGACACCGCGCGGCTTCCACGGTACGTGCTGCGAACAAGCTGGCCCGCCAGACGCAGGAGCAGCCGACCGCGCAGCCAGGCCGGCGCCGCCTTGACCAGCGCTCGATGAACGGGCGACATCGAGACTGCGGTCCAGTCGGCAGCATAGTGGCCCGCGCGCGTCGTGATCCGGCCGTACACCCCGTCGCCCTCCTGCCGCAAGAAACTGAGCACCGCATAGAGCGGTGCGAGGCCGATGGTGCCCTCCCGCATGCCTTCCGGATCCAGGAAACTTTCGTAGAACCCCAGGCGCGTCGGGATGACGTCGGCGATCGCCTGGTGCAGGCTGGCGACGAGCACGCGACCAACGCCGGGGTCACGCATACAGTAGAATCCAACGGTGATGTGGACCGGCGCCATCCTGACCGGCGGGAAGGCCTCGAGGTTCGGCGGCCAGGACAAGGGCACGCTCGTCGTCGAAGGCCGGACGATCCTCGAGCGCCAACTGTCGGAGTTGTCGCGGATAGCGAGCGAAACCTTGATCGTCGGCGGCGGCACGCCGCGAGATGGCGTCCGGCTGGTTTCCGACATCGTACCGGGACGGGGGCCGCTCGGCGGCCTGCACGCGGCGTTGACCGAAGCGGCCTTCGAGGTCGTGGTCGTGGTCGCGTGTGACATGCCGTACGTGTCGGCGCCGTGGCTGGCGCATCTCGCGGCGCTCTCCCAGGAGGCCGACGCCGTCGTGCCACTGACCGAACGTGGGTATCACCCGCTCTGTGCCGCTTACACGCGCGCCTGTCTGCTCCCCATCGCGGGGCGGCTGGCACAGGGACGTCTCAAGATGATGGACGCGCTTGCCGACTTCAAAGTCCGGGTGGTCGCGGCCGATGAAATCGAGAGGTTCGGCGATCACCACCGGTTGCTCGCCAACGTCAACACGCCAGCCGAGCTCGGTGGCCTCGCGCTCGAGAGTCACGAACTGTAATCGTATCACGAAGTTACCGAGCCGCCCGCGTTCGGCTCGGCATGCGGCCCGTACATGATGCTCTCTCTCCAACGACACGTTCACGATGCGATTGTCGACGCCGTCCGCCAACAGTACGGCCTGAACGAGGTGCCGCCGTTTTCTGTCGAGGTGCCGCCCAACCGGGCCCTGGGCGATCTCGCCGTCACGGTGGCTTTCCAGCTGGCCCGTCCGCTCAGAAAAGCGCCGCGCGTGATTGCCGAGGAACTGGCGGCCTCGGTCGGGTCGATCCCAGCCGTCCAACGAGCGGTGGCGGCGCCAAGCGGCTATCTGAACCTGTTTCTGGATCGGCCCGCGTTTCTGCTGGCGCGGGTGCGCGGCGAGGTCGCCCCTGCGCCGGCCCCAGTCGACAAGACCGTGGTCGAGCACACGGCAATCAATCCGAACAAAGCGGCGCACATCGGCCATCTGCGCAACGCGGCGCTCGGCGACACGCTCGCCCGCGCTCTGCGCTTTCGCGGCACGCCGGTCGAGGTCCAGAACTACATCGACGATACCGGTGTGCAGGTAGCCGATGTCGTGATCGGATTTCGGGAGCTGAAACGCCTCTCTCTTGACCAAGTGCGGGCTGTCGCTGCAGCCGAACAGCCGCCGTTCGACTACTACTGCTGGGATCTGTACGCGCACGTCACCGAGTGGTACGAAGGGGATCGCTCGAGACTGGCGATTCGCGAGGCGGCGCTCCACGACCTTGAAAAAGGCGGCAACGACACGGCTGCTCTTGGCGCCTTCATCGTCGATCGCATCGTTCGCGCGCATCTCAAGACGATGGGCCGGCTTGGCGTGTCCTACGATCTGCTTACTTATGAGGGCGACATCCTCCGGCTGCAGTTCTGGGCGCGCGCGTTCGAGATCCTCAAGGCACACGGCGCCGTGTTCCTCCAGACCGAAGGCAAGCTGGCCGGCTGCTGGGTCATGCGAATCGAGGAGGAGCCCGGCGCAGGATCCTCCGTTCGGCCCGATGGAGGCGCGGCGCCGGCACCCGACGCCATGCAGGTCGACGAAGCGCCGGACGAGCCTTCGCGTGAAAAGGTCATCGTGCGATCCAACGGCGTCGTGACGTACGTTGGCAAGGACATCGCGAACCAGTTCTGGAAGTTCGGCCTGCTCGGCTGCGACTTCCACTACCGTGCGTTCGGCGAGCAGGCCGGCGGCCGTCCCCTATGGTCGACGACGTCCGAGAAGGGCGACGCGGCCGCTCCGACGTTTGGCCGCGCGAAGCGCACATACAACGTCATCGACTCGCGGCAGGCGTACCTCCAGGCGCTCCTCGTACAGGCGCTTCGCACGCTCGGCCACCAGCGCGAGGCCGATAACGCTATTCACTTCTCTTACGAGATGGTCGCGTTGTCACACGCGACGGCACGTGAGCTCGGCTACCACATCACGCCTGGCACCGAGGGGGCCCACAAACCTTTCGTTGATGTGTCGGGCCGTCTGGGTCTGGGCGTGAAGATCGACGACCTGCTCGATCTACTCACCGACAAGGCCTCGACCGAGGTCGCCAAACGCAATCCCGATTTCTCGCCTGACGAGCGGCGGCTGGTCGCGTCTCAAATCGCGGTCGCGGCGATCCGGTACTTCATGTTGAAGTACTCGCGGGGCAAGATCATCGTGTTCGACATCGAGGAGGCCCTGAGCTTTGAGGGCGACTCTGGTCCGTACCTCCAGTACGCCGTCGTGCGGGCCAACAACATCTTCCACAAGCTGCGGGAGCGCGAAGGACTGACTGACGCCGACCTGGCACGAGGGCTCGACGAGCTCTCGGCCGAAGAATTGACCGGCGAGTCGAGCGACCTCTGGGCGCTCGTCCTTGAAGCCGCGCGCCTCGATGAGATCGTTGACCAGGTCGTTCGCTCGCTGGAGTTCTCGGTGCTCGCGAAGTATGCCTTCGGCCTGGCGCAGCTCTTCAACGCCTTCTATCACCGCTACCCCGTCATTAACGAGGAACAGGCGCACCGGAGAGGCTGGCGCGCCGTGGGGGTGGGATACTTCCGCCAGCAGCTGACGCGCGCACTGGATGTGATGGGGATAGAAGTACCAGTGCGAATGTAGCGGAGTGTAAGTCTCAAGTCTGAAGTCTCAAGGCTGGCCATGAGACTTGAAACTTGGGACTTGAGACTTGATATGCCTCTGATCGGTATTACGTCCTGTCGCAAGATCGAGGACTATCGGCAGGCCATCCTGCACGTCGGGGGTGAGGTTCGGATTCTCGAGCCGTCCATGGGCCTGAAGGCCGCGCTGACGGGCGTCGACGGGCTCCTGTTGACCGGGGGCGACGATGTGGTCCCCGGGCAGTATGGGGAAGCCCCGCACCCCACCGTGAAGGACGTCGATCCGGCGCGCGACGAATTCGAGATTGGGCTCGTCACCGCCGCGCGCGAGCGCGACCTGCCCATCTTCGGCATCTGCCGAGGCATTCAGGTGCTCAATGTCGCCTGTGGGGGCACGCTCGTACAGGACGTGCCGTCGCAGGTCACCGGGTCGATGTCGCACGGCCTGACGGTGCCGCCCAACCAGCCGTACTCGCTGGCCCATGAAGTGTGGATCGAGAAGGATTCCCTGCTCTCGAAGCTGATGCGCGAGCGGCTGAGCGACGCCGACACGTGCGACGTGAACAGCCGGCATCATCAGGCGGTCAAGGATGTCGCCCGCGGGTTCCGCGTCTCGGCCACTTCGCCCGACGGCCTCATCGAGGCGATTGAGGATTCGAGCCGGCGTTTCTGTCTCGGGGTCCAGTGGCATCCGGAGAACTTCTGGCGCACCGGCGAATTTCGGCCGCTGTTCGAAGGCTTCCTCGAAGCCGCCGCTTCCGTAAAGTCCGGCTGAAGCCGGACGCCACGTAACACGTTACGATCGATGCGCGCGGGATCCGGCTTCAGCCGGACCGTGGACAGTACGTAGTGTCCGGCTTCAGCCGGACCGTGGATGGGTCGTAGTGTCCGGCTTCAGCCGGACCGTGAGGAGATATCAGACACGACCGCCAGAATCTCGCTGACTGTATGCGTCGTCGAGCCGAGGAACGGGTACTCCTCCACGTACCTGGCCAGGCCGGCCCGGAGCGGATTTTCCAGCACATATCTCGCGGCGACCAGGGTCGCCTCTTCGCTCCGGAGGATGCGCTCGACCCCGTATCTCTGCCACAGGCGATGACCGAAGGCCTTCGAATAGTGGAAGCCAGAGAACTGTTTCGCACGGGCGATGAATCGACGGCAGTCCGACGAATCGGACTGCCCTTCGATGAGGAGATGGACGTGGTCCGGCATGAAGCAGTACGCAACAATTGCAAACCGTTCGTCAGCGGCACTTCGCAAAATCTGCATCAATACAAGGTCAACTCGGTCGCGGGTTGTGAACAGATGCCGGCGCGTACTGGTACAAAACGTTAGGAAATACCGATGCGGACCGGTGTAGTCGAACGACCTCAGGTGGCCGGGGTTGCCAGTGAACATACCTTGTTGCTGGCAAGATGCGATCCTTGTCCGGCTGAAGCCGGACACTACGACCCATCCACGGTCCGGCTGAAGCCGGACACTACGACTCGTCCGCGGATCGTCGATCACCGATCGAAAACGGCCACCGTCTCGACGTGCGGCGTATTGGGGAACAGGTCGAACGCGTCGATCCGCGCCAGGGTGTAGCCGCCATCGACGAGGCGGCGTGTGTCGCGGGCCAGCGTGGCCACATCGCACGACACGTACACGATTCGTCGCGCGTCGAGCGAGGCGAGACCCTCAAGCGCCTCGCGCGACAGGCCCGTCCTCGGCGGATCGACGATGATGGTGTGTACCCCCACCGAGGCGCCGCGCAGAAACTCTTCTACCGGCTGGTGAATCGCGACCACGCCGTCTCCGACCGCGGCCGCGTTCACGCGCAGGTCAGCGGCCGCAACCGTGTCGCCTTCGACCGCCGTGACCCGAGCCCCACAAGCGGCGGCCGCGATCGAGAACACGCCGACGCCCGCGTAGAGATCGACGACCCTCTCTGCGGGCGCCAGCTGTCCCATGACATGCGCGACGAGCGCCTCGAGAAGGTACCGGTTGCCCTGAAAGAACGCCAGCACATGGCGGCGGATCGAGACGGGCGGCCCATTGCCGACAGTCAGAACATCGATGAGGTACGCGTCACCGCAGACGCCATCGGCGGCTGCCACCCCGGTCAGCCCCTGGGTCGCGCCGAGCAGGTCGAGTTGTCGCGCGTCAATGGGACCCTGGCCGTCGAGGTACACCACGCGGGCGGAGGCATCGAGGTTCTCGGCCAGCTCGATCTCCCGCACGGCCTCGAGTCCCAGCGAGCGCCTGGCGGCATCGAGCCGATCGAGCGCGTCGCAGGTCGCCGGCAGCAGCTGCCCGGTCTGAAGCACGTCGCAGATCTCGTGCGTGCCTTCTCGAAAGAAGCCGATCTGAGAACCGCGGACGTGCAGCCGCGCCCGCATCCGGTAGCCCTGCTCCGGGGACGCCACGACCTGAACGGGGCCTGGCAGCGCCAGCTGTCCGACGCGCGCGAACGCGTCCTCAACGACCCGCGCCTTCAGATCGAGCTGGCGCGGATACGCGACATGCGCGTAGAGACAGCCGCCGCACAGCGGATCGCCAGCCGCCGGTCGGCGATCGCGCGAGGGCTCGTCGATGGCCGCGGCGGCAGCGTACACCACGCCCTTCGTGACACGCTCCACGCGGGCCCTGACACGCTCGCCGGGAATCGCACCTGATACGAGGATGATTCGACCGTCGAGGCGGGCGAGCATCCGGCCGCCGGCCACGGGCTTCTCGATGGTGAGCGATAGGTTGTCTCCAGCCGAGATCATGAAAAGATCTACCACGGAGTCCACGGAGGATGAAATCCGACAGCGGAGGACACGGATACATTCTTGGCCTCTTGCCGTGACCTCCGTTTGTTCTCTGTGACCTCCGTGGTAGCGCCGTTGCTCAGAGAAAGGCAACCGTCGGCAGCCCGAAGCGCTCGCGCAGCAGTCTGTCAACGGCCGCGTCGCGGGCCCGCGCGAACACGTCGGCAGCCATCCCGGCCCGGAAGGCCGTCAGATCCTCTTCGGCCTCGCGTGTCAGCGCGGCGCGGGATGCTTCGTCGAGTGTCAATCGCAGCGCCCGAAGCATCTCGCGATCGAGCGCGGCGAGCCGCTCGACGAGCGCCTGTCGCGCCGCCCCGCGCACGCCGCCCGCAGTCTGTCGCGCCGCATCCAGCTCCCGCGACACCTCGTCGAGCACGCGATCGAAGGTGGCATCGAGCGCACCCGAGGCCCGCGCCGATGTCAGACGCCGCAGCGCACGCTCGAGGTGCGCCGGCAGCGAGAGGCCCGAGAGGCGACGGCCGCCCAACCTGTCGCCGTCGTTGCCGGTCCCGGCCGCGGCATCTGCTGCCAACCCCGTCGTGCGCCGCCACTCATCGAACGCCTCGAGGACGTCAGCCTCGCAGAAATCGATCCTGACTGGCCGGCGCCGCGGGCCCTTCGCGTAGTAGCGCTCGACGTATCGATCGATCCCCCGGCAGGCGATCCGAAGCGGCACACCACGTGACGCCCAGGCCGACACCAGATCGAACGAGAGCCCGACGATCCGGATCAGATGACCGTCGTTCTTCCGGCACAGGTAGGCTTCGACTTCGCGGCAGTAATCTGCAATCTGCAATCTGAAATCTGCAATATCAAGACTGGTTTCGTTCCCACACAATCCGCAGGCCGTGCAGCGTCAGATCCGGCTCGACGTGCTCGATGAGTGGAGTCTCTGGCGCGATGAGGGCCGCCAGCCCGCCCGTCGCGACCGAGATCGGATGGCCGCCCAGCTCGTCGCTCATACGACGCACGAGTCCCTCGACCATCCCAACGTACCCGTAGAACAATCCCGACTCCATCGATCCGACCGTCGTCCGTCCCACGACACGCGACGGCTTGCGGACGTCGATGCGCGGCAGCTTGGCCGCACGCTGAAACAGTGCGTCGGCCGAGATCTGCACGCCTGGGCAGATCGCGCCCCCGAGGTACTCTCCACTCGCCGTGATCGCGTCAAACGTCGTCGCCGTCCCGAAATCGACGACGACGAGCGGCCTGGCGGCCGATCGGCCGAACCGCTCGTACGCCGCCACGCCGTTGACGATGCGATCGGCCCCGACTTCCGAGGGGTTCTCGTACAGGATCGGCATGCCGGTCTTGATGCCAGGCTCGATACTGAGTGCAGGGAGCCCGAAGGATCGTCTGGCCATCGTGCCGAAGGTCGTCGTCAGCGGCGGCACCACCGATCCGAGGATGATGCCGCCTACCGACCGCTTGTCGAGGTGGCTGCGCGCGAAGAGCGCGTCAACCACCAGACCGAGCTCGTCGGAGGTTCGCTCGCGCAGCGTCGCCAGGCGCCAGCTCTCGATGAGTCGATCGCCATCGAACACGCCGAGCACGATGTTGGTGTTGCCGACGTCTATCGCTAACAGCATTTTGGTCCAGGGGCTCTAGAGGTTCTAGCGCACTACAGCCATGTCACCTCGCCCGCGTCGATGCGCTCGACGCGCTCGCCGACCCTGACGAGCAGCGCGCCATCGTCGTCGATGCCGTCGGTGAAGCCGGACCGCAGGCCCGACAGATCGGCCCACGTCACCCGCGCCCCGACACTGTCAGGCGCGCGGCGGCGCCACGCGTCGAGAATAGCATCGAACCGCCCGGCGAGCAGGTCGTCGTACCGTCGTGCCAGCGCGGCCAGCGTCTCAATCAGCACGAGCGCCCGATCGACGGGCCGGCCCAGCTCGACTTCAAGCGCTGTCGCGCGATTGCCGAGCTCTGGCGGATACGCCATGGGACCGACGTTCACGCCGTAGCCCACGATTACAGATCGCGGGGCCCCGGCTTCACCGGCTGTTGTCGCCTCGGCGAGGATCCCGGCGAGCTTGCGGCCGCCGACGTGCAGGTCGTTCGGCCACTTGAGGTCAGCGATCAGGCCAGTGGACGCCTCCACAGCCTCGGCAAGCGCCAGGCCCGCGGCCATCGTCAGCAACCGCGTCGCGCGCGCGACCTCGGTGCGGGCCCGCGCCGGCGTCAACACGACGGACACATAGAGCCCGCTCGCCGGCGGGGAGAACCACACGCGGCCACGGCGCCCACGGCCGGACGTCTGCTCGTCGGCCAGCACGACGGCACCCTCACAGTCGAGGTGGCTCGCAAGGGCGAGCGCGACGTCGTTGGTGGACCCCACAGTCGGAAAGTACAGGACGCGAGATCCCAGGCGACCCAGGCGAGGGCGCGCGCGGTCCAGCATCCCGGCCAGATCGGCCGGTAATGGCGCGGCGGAGTCGAGGTCAGATCGGGTCGATCTCAAAGCTGATATCGATGGCCGGCGCTGAATGCGTGAGCGCGCCGGCGGAGACTAGGTCCGCGCCCGTCGCGGCAAGTTCCGCCATGCGATCGAGTGTCACGCCGCCAGAGATCTCGGTACGGGCCCGGCCACGCGCGCGCCGCACGGCCTCGCGAATCTCATCAGACCCCAGATTGTCGAGCAGGATCGTGTCCACGCGGGCGGCGAGCGCTTCGTCGACCTCGACGAGACTTTGCGCCTCGATCTCGATGGCCAGGCCCGGGCGCTGCCGGCGCATCCGGTCGACCGCCGCCGCCACCCCGCCGGCCAGCCGGACGTGATTGTCCTTGATCAGCACGGCGTCAAAGAGGCCCGCGCGGTGGTTCGTCGCACCGCCGGCGCGCACCGCATATTTCTCGAGCGCGCGGAGCGTCGGCGTGGTCTTTCGTGTGTCCAGGACCGTGATGCGTCCGCCGGCCGCGTCGACAAACGCCCGCGCGACGGTGGCAATGCCCGAGAGTCGCTGCAGGAAATTGAGCGCGGTGCGCTCGGCTGTCAGCAGCACGGCTGCCGGCCCCGTCACCTCCGCCACCGCTTGACCAGCGCGGCATCGGTCGCCGTCGTGCTTGCGTGCCACAAACAAGGGGTCGTCCCCCTGTGCTGCCACCTGACGGAACACTTCGAAGGCCACGTCAAGGCCAGCAATCACGCAGTCCGACTTGACGAGAAAGACGCCGCGGGCGCGCTCGGCGCTCGACAAGGTCGCCGCCGTCGTGATGTCGCCGCTGCCAACGTCCTCTTCAATCGCCCGGCGGACGATGTCGCGGTAGAGCGCGGGGTCCAGAGGCGCGATCACAATGCAATCGCTTCGTATCCCTGCACGACGATTTCGCGCGGCTCGCCAACCGACGCGATAAACACCTGCACGCGCAGCGCCGACTTCAGATCGTTCTCGACGATGGGCATCAGTCCGACCTGCCGCCGTTGGGCTCTCACGGTCACCATCGTGATGGGCACTTTCAGCGGCTGCTTGGCTTCCGAGCGCTGCTTCCGCACCTCGAACAGCACTTCGGTGGCCCACTCGTACGCCGCCTGATCGATCTGGCGCGTCGCCTCTGAGTTGTCCGCGACGAGCGACAGCAGCTCGGCCGATGTCGGCCACGCCGCCTGGTGAATCGACCGCTCCTGCCACCACGACCAGACTTCCTCGGTGACAAACGGCAGAAACGGCGCGAGCAGGCGGAGCAGGACCGAGAGGGCCGCGGCCAACGCTGAATTAGCCGAGGCGGCGCCTTCCGGCCCCTGGTCGCCGTAGCGGCGACCCTTGACGAGCTCGAGGTAGTCGTCGCAGAAGCGCCAGAAGAAACTCTCGGTCCGCTGCAGCGCGCGGGCATAGTCGTACGCCTCGAACGCCTCGGTCGCCTCCTCGACGAGCGCCGCCAGACTGCGCAGCATCGCTTGATCGACCGGCGCCACAACCGCGCCCTGCGGCTCGGCCGCGCCGAGTGCGAACTTCGACGCGTTGAGCAGCTTGATCGCCAGACGCCGGCCCACGCGCATCTGGCTGGGGTCGAACGCCGTGTCGGTACCCGGCCGTCCGCTGGCGGCCCAGTAGCGAACGCCATCCGAACCGTGCTCCTCGAGAAGAGCGAGCGGCGTCACCACGTTGCCCTTCGACTTCGACATCTTCTTGCGGTCCGGGTCGAGCACCCAGCCGGAGATCGCGGCGTTCTTCCACGGCAGCGAATCGTGCTCGAGGTGCGACCGCAGCACGGTGTCGAAGAGCCACGTGCGGATGATGTCGTGGGCCTGCGGACGCAGGTCCATTGGAAAGGTCCGCGCGAACAGATCCGGATCGTCCGGCCATCCGCACGCGATCTGGGGAGTGAGCGACGAGGTGGCCCACGTGTCCATGACGTCCGGATCCCCGACGAATCCGCCCGGCGCCCCACGCTGGTCTGCGCGGTAGCCGGGCGGTACATCGGTTGACGGATCGACCGGCAGCCCGGCCTCACGCGCCGCCATCGGACGCCCGTAGTCCACGCGGCCCGAGGCGTCGATCGGGTACCACAGCGGAAAGGGCACGCCAAAAAACCGCTGGCGGCTGACGCACCAGTCGCCGTTGAGGCCGTTCACCCAGTTCTCGTACCTGGCCTGCATGTAGGGCGGATGCCACTCGATCTCGCGCCCGCGGGCAAGCAAGGCTTCGCGGAACTCGATCGTCTTGATGAACCACTGCCGGCTCGTGATGATCTCAAGGGGCCGATCGCCCTTCTCGTAAAACTTGACGGCGTGCGTGATCGGGCGCGGCTCGCCGATCAGATCACCCGAGTCGCGCAGCAGCTGCACCATCTGCTCCCTCGCCTTGCCGACGCTCTTGCCTTCCAGCTGGGCGTAGCGTTCCTGCGCGCGACGTGGATCCTCCGACTCCCAGCCCGGCTCGCCGAACCGGACGGGCGCCAGCCGCCCATCGGGCCGCACGATGGCGCGCACTCCCAGATTGAGCTCGCGCCACCACGTGACGTCCGTTACGTCGCCAAACGTGCAGATCATCGCGATGCCGCTCCCCTTCTCGGGGTTCGCCAGCGGATGCGGATTGACCGGCACCCGCACGCCAAAGAGGGGCGTGGTGACCTCGGTGCCAAACAGTGGCTGATACCGCGCATCGTCAGGGTGCGCCACGAGGGCGACACAGGCTGGAATGAGCTCAGGACGAGTCGTTTCAATCTCGACGGTCCGGCTCAAGCCGGACACTACATTCGACCCGGCAGACCCAGCGACATCAGGCAGAGCGAATCGGATCCGGTAGTACGCGCCGGGCATCTCGCGGTCTTCGAGCTCGGCCTGCGCGACGGCCGTCCGGAAGTCGACGTCCCAGAGCGTGGGCGCCTCGAGCTGGTAGGCAAGGCCGCGGCGCAAGAGATGCAGAAACGCCAGCTGCGAGGCGCGCTCGGCCCGTTTGCCAATCGTCGCGTACGTCATCGACCAGTCCACCGACAGCCCGAGGTACCTCCACAGATGCTCGAACGCCTTCTCGTCCTGGGCGGTCAATCGATTGCAGAGCTCGATGAAATTGGGCCGCGACACTGAGACCGGCTGCTTGCCCGGCTTCTCTGGCGCCGCAAACGCGGGATCGTAGGCAAGCGACGGATCGCAACGCACACCGTAGTAGTTCTGGACGCGCCGCTCGGTCGGCAGCCCGTTGTCATCCCAGCCCATCGGGTAGAAAACGGCCTTGCCTCGCATGCGCTGGAACCGGGCGATCACGTCGGTGTGGGTGTACGAGAAGACGTGGCCCACGTGCAGCGAGCCGCTGACGGTCGGGGGCGGCGTGTCGACGGCATAGACGTCGGCGCGCGGCCGGCTCCGATCGAACCGGTACACACCGGACACCCCCCACCGCTCGGTCCACTTGGCTTCGAGTCCCTCGATGGCAGGCTTGTCGGGCAGGCGCAGACGGGCTGGATCGAGGCGGGTCAATGGCGACAACTATTTGATCGAGCCCTTGATCCGATCGATCTCTTCCTTGACGAGTCGCTCGGCGACCTGCGAGACGACCTTGGTGACAGTCTCCCGCACGACCTGGTCGGAGAGCTGTTCGAGGACCCTGCGAGTGGCCTCGTCAACCAGCGTCTGCGAGACGGCAGACCCGCCCGCGGCGGGCCAGCTGGACGGCAAGGCCGAAAGGGGCTCGCGCTGCTCGGCGGCCAGCAGCGCCGCAAACGCATCGGCCAGGGGTGGCGTCGGGTTCGTCATCTGTGGCTCCTTCGAATCTGTCCTGAACAAGTCTATCTCGTCTATCTCGCCTGCGCCTGTCCCCGATGGATTCGAGAACGCCGCGTGAAGGCGATCGAAATAGCTATCGAGCGCGGCCGGATCAAGGGCCGCCTTCGGCTGAGGGCTGACAAGCGGGTGATCGTCAGCCCGCGAGCGCGCCGCGCCCCGCGGCCCGGAGAGCAGCTCTTTGACGCGCGCCACGACGACCTGCGGCTCGAAGGGCTTGGCCAGCACGCCGTCGCATCCCACGGCGGCGACCCTGGCATGGTCGACCGGCTCGAACGCCCCGGTCAAGAGCACGACCGGGATGTGCGCCAGGCGCGGCGACCGCCGGATGTACTCGGCCACTTCGTATCCGTTCCGCCCGGGCATCCCGGTGTCGGCCAGCACGATATCGGGCGGCGCGGCCTCGATGCGCTCGATGGCCTCATCGCCGTCGCCGACGGCCACGACCGTGATGTTCTCGTCGGCAAACGTCAGCTCGATGACACGCCGGATGGTGACACTGTCATCTGCGACAAGCAGCGTTGGGTTACCCATACCCTAGATAATGGCAACCTCCTCGTACTCGCCCCACACCTCACGCAGCGCGTCGCACATCTCGCCGACCGTGGCATAGGCCCGCACGGCGTCGAGGACCGGCGGCATCAGATTGGCGGTCGTGGCGGCCGCCCGGCGCAGCTGGTCGAGCGTACGGCGCACCGCATCGGCGCTCCGCGACTTCCTCAGCGCCGCGAGCTTGGCGAGCTGCCGGTCGGCGGCGCGCTCGTCGACACGAAGCACCTCGAGCGGCATCCCGTCCTGCTGTACGAATTCGTTGACGCCGACGATGATCCGATCCGCGCGCTCGACGGCCTGCTGGAACCGGTACGCGCTCTCGGCAATCTCCTGCTGCGGGAACCCCCGCTCGATGGCGGCCACCATCCCGCCCATCCTGTCGATCGTCTCGCAGTACGCGTGCGCGCCGCCCTCCAGCTCCTCGGTCAGCTTCTCGACGAAATAGGATCCGCCCAGCGGATCGACCACGCTCGCCACGCCGCTCTCGTGCGCAAGGATCTGCTGCGTGCGCAGGGCGAGGGTCGCCGCTTCGGCCGTCGGAAGCGCCAGCGCCTCGTCGAGGGAGTTCGTATGGATCGAGTTGGCGCCGCCGAGCACGGCCGACAACGCCTCGAGCGCCGTGCGGACGACGTTGTTGTACGGTTGTTGGGCGGTGAGCGACACGCCAGCCGTCTGCGCGTGAAAGCGCAGCTTCCACGACCGATCGCTCGTCGCCCCGAAGCGGTCGCGCATCGCGCGCGCCCAGAGGCGCCGGGCGGCGCGGTACTTCGCGATCTCCTCAAAAAAGTCGCTCTGAGCGTTGAAGAAAAACGACATGCGCGGCACGAACTCGTCAATGTCGAGCCCGGCCTCCACACCCCACTGCACGTATTCCAGGCCATCGCGAAGCGTGAAGGCCAACTCCTGCACGGCCGTCGCCCCGGCCTCGCGGATATGATAGCCGCTCACCGAGATGGTGTTCCACTTCGGCACTTCCTTCGAGCAGAACGCGAAGATGTCGGTGATGATCCGCATCGAGGGACGCGGCGGGAAGATGTACTCCTTCTGGGCGATGAACTCCTTGAGGATGTCGTTCTGGATCGTGCCCGACAGCGTCTCCCAGCGGGCGCCCTGCCGTTCCGCCACGACCAGGTACATCGCCAGGATCATCGCCGCCGGCGAGTTGATCGTCATCGACGTGGTGACATCGCCGACCGCGATGCCGCGGAACAAGGCCTCCATGTCGGAGAGCGACGTGACGTTGACGCCGCACTTCCCCACTTCGCCGAGCGACAACTCATGGTCGGGATCGCGCCCCATCAACGTCGGCAGATCGAAGGCCACGCTGAGCCCGGTGCCGCCGGCCGCGAGCAGCGTCCGATAACGCTCGTTGCTCTCCTCGGGCGTCCCAAAGCCGGAAAACTGGCGCATCGTCCACACCTTGCCGCGGTAGCCGGTCGGGTGGATGCCTCGCGTGTAGGGAAACTGACCCGGGTCGCCGATGTCGCGCGCGTACTCGACGCCGCTCAGATCCTCTGCGGTGTAGAGCCGGTCGATGGGATGTCCGGAAACGGTGGTGAAGACAGGGGCGTCTGTCTCGGTTGTCGGCTTCATGCGGCCTCGATTATATCGGCGTTCTTGCCGGGTCCGCCTGAAGGCGGACACTACATTCGTGTTCAGTTACAGCGGTCCGCCTGAAGGCGGACACTACGTTCGTGTTCAGTCGTAGTGTCCGGCTTGAGCCGGACGACGCGGATCGCGTTAGACTGAGTGCCCCATGACGCCATACGGATCGATCTTCGGCGAGATGCTCGAGGAGTTCGAGCTGGCGGCCCGCATCCTCAACCTCGAGCGCGGCATCTGGAACATCCTCACACACCCCAAGCGACAGATCATCGTCTCGTGCCCGGTCCAGATGGACAGCGGCGAGATCGAGGTGTTCACCGGCTATCGCGTGCAGTACAACATCACGCTCGGTCCCGCCAAGGGCGGCATCCGCTACCATCCGGGCGTCACGCTCGACGAAGTCACGGCGCTCGCCGCGTGGATGACGTGGAAATGCGCCGTCGCCCACATTCCCTTCGGCGGCGGCAAAGGCGGCGTCGTCTGCGATCCGAGCAAGATGTCGCGGCGCGAGCTCGAGGCGCTGACGCGCCGCTACATCGCCGAGATCATCGACGCCATCGGCCCCGAAAAAGACGTCCCGGCGCCCGACGTCAATACCAACGAGCAAGTCATGGCGTGGATCATGGACACCTACTCCATGCACGTCGGCCATACGACGACCTCAGTCGTCACCGGCAAGCCCGTGGAGCTTGGCGGCTCGCACGGCCGGCGCGAGGCGACCGGACGCGGGGTCACGATCGCCGCCCGCGAATCGGCCCGGCATCTCGGATTCGACATCAGCGGATCGCGGGTCGCCATCCAGGGCTTCGGCAACGTCGGATCGGTCTCAGCCGAGCTCATCGCAGCGCTCGGGGCGAAGATTGTCGCCGTCACCGACTGGCAAGGCGGCGTCTACAACGCCGCCGGGCTCGACCTCACAAAGCTCGCCGCCCACGTCGCCAATCAAAAGACCGTCGCCGGCTTTGCGGGCGGCGAGCCGCTCACCAACGCCGAGCTCTTCGCCCTCGACGTCGACCTGCTCGTCCCGGCGGCGCTCGAGAACCAAATCACCATAGAGAACGCGCCGGGGATTCGGGCGAAGGTCGTCATCGAAGGGGCCAACGGCCCGACCACCCCGGAGGCGCATCGCCACCTGCACACGCGCGGCGTGTTCGTCGTGCCGGACATCCTGGCCAACAGCGGAGGGGTCACCGCGTCCTATTTTGAGTGGGTGCAGGACCGCTACGGCTACTTCTGGACCGAGAAGGAAGTAAACGAGCGGCTCGAGGCCAAGATGCACGAAGCGTTTGGCGCCGTCCTGCAGACGTCGCTGAAATATCACGTCGACATGCGCACGGCCGCCTACATCGTGGCGGTCGGTCGCGTCGCCACGGTCACACGACTGCGCGGCATGTACGCGTAGTTCGAGGTTGTGAAGGTGTGGCCTGGGCTCCCCGGGTCCGGCGGCCGCCTTCAGTCCTTGAGGACAGGTGGATATTCGCGGGCCTGACGTGCGATGTCGGTGTAGTAGCTGAGCTGTTCCCCACGCCACAGCTGCAGCCGTCGGGACAGCTCATCGAGCAGATCTGGCTGGGATGCCGCAACGTTGACCTGTTCTCCAGGATCGTGCACCAGGTCAAAGAGAAGATATCTTCCCAAAAGAGAGCTTCCACTTCGTTCGGCGTGGAGAAGCTTGAACCCCGAGCGCACAATCGCCGACTGGTGCGCCACCGGAGTCTGCACGATCATGAAGATGGACCGGGCGGGGTCGGACCGTGGCTCGAAGAGGCTGATCCCCTGAAAGCTGGGATGGGCCGGCAGACTCAAGATGTCAAACACCGGGGGGGGAATGTCAAGGAACATTGCCGGACGATCGTCGCGGCTGGCCTCCAATCCAGGTACCCGGATGATCATCGGTACTTTCATGACCTCGTTGAACAGTGAGGTGGCGTGAGCGGCAAACCCGTGTTCGTAGAAGGCCTCGCCGTTATCACCGCCAATGACGATCACGGTGTCTTCCCAAAGCCCGCGGCGCCGAAGATACTCGAACAGCCGCGCGATTTGCGTGTCTTCATAGAACAGGCTGTCTGCGTAGCGATCCTTGACGATGTCGATCTTGTCGATCGGGAACTTTCCCCACATGATCGTGAAGTCCAGTTTTTTCGGACCGAAGCGATGCGGAAAGTCTTCCGGCACCACGTAAGGGACGTGGCTGCTCTGCAGGTTCATATGGAGAAAGAACGGGGTGCCGGCGACACTGTCGATCCACTCAATCGCTCCTCCCACCGTGTAACGGTCATCCACGCTCCCGGCGCCCTTTGTTTCCTTGACCCACTCGGCGAAACTAATGTCCTCCCAGGGTGCGTACGTCGGACCGTCGAAGGTTGCTGCATGGAAGAAGCGGTCGAGGCTGCTCGGCCGATGAAAGTTGATCATGCCTCCCCAATTCTCGTTCTGGGAGGAAAAGATGGCCGTCTTGTACCCGAGGGCCTTCAGCACGTCGTAGATGAGCACGCGAGGATAGGTCGGGTTCGCGGGGTAGGTGTACTGTTCGTCTTCCGACCTCAGCGGGTAATGTGATGACAGGGGAACAAGATCCGCGTAGTTGGAATGGCTCGCCTGGATGTAGGCGTTCGTGAACACTCGCGACTCGCGCGCCAGGGCGTCCAACGTCGGCATGACGTCTCGCGTGCCACCGTAGGCGCGAAGCTGATCGGAACGCAGCGACTCGATTTGTATCATCAGGACATTCCACGGCTTGACCTGGCTCCGATCGGCGTCGGCCAGATACTGTTCCATTGAGATGATCGGTCGCCGGATGCTCTGGATCCCTGCCCTGACCGTGATCGCCGGCAATGTTGCGGGAGGCGAGAGGCGTCTGCGAAGATCCGCGAACGCATGAAGCAGCGGCCCCGTGCGATCGTCGCGGGTCAGCGCATACGAAGTCTCCAACTGCTCGGGTTCTTGACCCCCGTAGGCCAGGCTGCCGATGAGTGCCACCCCGGCGCACACGCCAACGAGGCTGGCGGCGGCGGCCACGATCTGGCGTTGCACCACGGACCGCATGGCGGCAACCCAACGAGGAACCCACCAGGCCAAGACCACGGCGGCCGCGAGCGTCGCGACGATGACGCCAATGGCCAGCGGTGGGTACACCCAGTGGAAGACCTGCACGGGATGAGGCAACCAAAAGAGAAAGGCTCCGCGGTCGAGAAACACGCCGACGTTCCAGAAAGCCGTCCAACTCGCGCCGTACAGTAAGAGGGCGGCCCACACCACGAGGGCTCGAAGGCCGCCGAGCGTCCAGCGAACGACAGGATGAACTCCAGGCGTGCCCAGGCGGGCCATCAACAGTAGGGGCCCAGCAATGGCACCCACGCCGGCCATGAGAAGCGTGAGACTGTACGCCGCCAGGCTGATCCTGGCACCGAATGCCAGCTGCTCGTCCCGCAGGGCCGTATCCGGAATCAGTGCACTCAGTCCCAATTCCAGCACCGCGACGAGCAGCCAAGGGACCGCCAGATGAACAAGTATCGGAGCGGAAGGCTCGAAGACCCAGGCCCACGACGACCTGGCGCGAGCCACCGTCGGACGGAGAGCCTTCTTCCTAGCCGCGTTGGGTTTGCTCATCGCCACGGGATCACAGCGGAAACATTTCGAGGCAACGTACCAATAAAGGCGGGGGCCTGACCCGCCACTCCCCGATCGGACTGACGGTAACGAATGCCAGGTTGATCTGGCGGTTTCTAGCTTACCCCCAGGTTCTCCAGTATCTGTCGCGCACCCGAATTACCAGGGTCGTCTTGTAAGACGCGCTGCATGCAAATACGGCACTTATCGTACTGAAGAGAAGAGTAGTACATCAATCCGGCGTTGAAGTAAAAGTCATAATAGACTCCCCGGCTCCGCCGGATGCATTCAAGAAAGAGAGGTTCAGACATCTGGAAGTCGCCGCGATAGTGAAAGAACACCGCCATTCGTTGGAGTCCGTTGGGATGTACGGCCGGTCTATAAAAACTTTCCCCAAAGCTTTTCCAGGCTTGGGGGGCTGGTTCTCGAAGGAGAGAAAGAGCGTTCTCGCTCACGTCCTTGGAAAGTCCCCTTTCCGCTAATAGCCGATCTTCATCCAAGGGAGGGATCTGGGGCGCGTAATCCTTTCTCAGAAACACACACGCTGCTTCATCGAGATACACCAGGCGCCAGTCTGGCAGCTTATTAAGGTCGAGAATCCACTGACGGGCCGTAGCGGGATTGAAAAAGAGGATGTCGGGTTGATACTTGGCGATCAGTCCGTGGAGTCCACCTGGGTTTAACGACGCCATGTTCTCCACCCACAACTCCTCACCCATCACCTCTGTTCTTCCGTCAATCAAGACCTGTCCGGGACGTCTCCAGTCTAGCCAGCCGCCGGTGTTCACTTGGTTGAGAATCCGGCCCTCCAACTGATTCCGGACCAGGAACTCCGCGGCGTGGACCGGCTGGGTTTCGCCGTCCAGTCCCAGGCCGAAACGGTCTAGTCTCCCCTCCGAAACGTATTGAGCGCTGGTGACGGTTCTCGAGGCGACACCCAGCAGAATCAGAATAAAAATCCAGGCGGCCGCTGGTTTGGAGACCGTGGAGCTTTGAAATCTCTTCAACCAGTCCCAATTCAGCTCCTTCCAACTGGTGGCGGCCAGAGGAAGGGTGGCGAGCATGAACAAGGGAATGTTTCTCAAGGTCGTGGCGGACAGATAGGAGAACACACCCACCAGAAGGAATTCGTGTAATTTTCTTTTCCTGAATGTGGAGGCGAGAAGGAAAAGGAGAAAGAAGAAATAGAGTTTGTATGAAAGAAGGGTCAATTCGGGAGTCGTGAAACGGCTTCCCATCGACCAAGGGGATTGGAACTCGGCGATGGATTGCTTGAAAGGGCTGGCGGCGTCCAGTGTGGCAAGGTAAGTGAAAGGCAACAGCGCGCCTCGGAAAACGTAGGGGTTGAGCAGGCTCGAGGCGACTGCCAGCAATGAGTAGCGCCAAAGTGGTTTGTTAATCTTGGAGGAATGAACAAGATCAGACACCAAATAGAATCCCATCACACCCCAGCCGATGCCAAAGAGTCCCTCGCTGTTTGTCCAAATCACCTGAATAAGAGGAAGCAGAAAGAGGACGTTCCGTTTTTGGCTCGACCTGATTTCCAGAACGTATAGCATGAGCGACATGAGTATCCACGTGAGGATCTCGGGCCTCATGTGGAAACGAAGTTCGCAGGACAAGACCGCAACCAAGAGCAACAGGGCGCACATCCATGAGGGAGCGCCGGTCATGTGAAAGCGCTTCAGGGTCAGCGAAAAAGCGAGGGCGACCAAGACAATGTTGAGCAGAGACAGGGACGTGTAACCGCCCACGCGGTACATCGAATAGATCAGGACTTGATAGAGCCAATGAAGGTCCAAGTAATCGGCACTCGAACGCGTATAGGTGTAGACATCCGTCGAGGGGAAACGGCGGTTTTCCAGAATCCATTGGCCGCCCTTCAAGTGGTAGCCCAGATCGGTATCCGAGAGGTAACGGGCGGCGAAAAGAGCCAGTAGGAAGAAACTGGACGCCAGGGCATACACCCAAGGGTCGATTCCGAATGGCCTCGAGAAACGGGATGGACTTGAATTGACCTGAGCTGACTTGGGCTCTATGACCGCCTTCGTTGTACGACCGTGCGTTGAATGAGTTTTCTTCTTCATCGGCGTCCCTTGCCCTGAAGTCCCCGGCCAGGGCGGGCAGACTGGACGGCGACGGGCCTCAGAACACCCGTCGGCGGCCAGGACTGGGCACGAGGACAGTGGACCTAGTTCGTGACGCGAAAGCTGATGAGTTCCTTGGCCTCGCCAGGACGGCCTCTTGCCGCCAGCTCAACGAAGTACTCGCCGATGGCGAGACCCGCCAGCGGGAGGTCGATCCGATTCATGTTGCCGGCCGCCGGCTGCACCTCGAGAGACCGCATTGCCTGACCACTGCGGTTGAGCAGCCTTGCCGAGACCGTCGGCCGATCGCGACCCCCGTCAGAGGGCGAATACGCCGGCACACGGAGCAGAATCCGCTCGGTCCGGCTGAACTCCCGCGACGAGACGGGCACGGCCGCAGGGTTGGCGTCAACGGCCGCGAACTCTCTGGCCGTACGCGCGCGGAAGACTTCCGGTGTGCCAATCGACACGGCGCGCCGCAGGTCACGGACTACGAGGTCGCGGACGTCGGAGTCGAGGAGATCGGCCGCCGCATCCTCAATCTTCATGCGCAGCTTCAGGCGGCCGGGGGTCAGGTCGAACACGGCGCGCGTCGGCGTGCTGACGTCCTCGATCCCGCCCGGACCGGCCGGCAGCACCGGGCCTTCAAAGAGCACCGTGTTGTCCGGCGCGAGCGCTGTGAGCACGAGTCGCGCCGGGGGGCCGCGGCGCGACCGGTCGCCAGGCAGGCGGCCGACGGGTTCCCAGACGAAGCTCACGCGGGTCTTGCCCGCCTCACCGAGCGAGAAGCCGAACCACGGACGGATGAGCGGGCTGATGTGCCGGGCCGGCTCGACCGGAGGCGGCGGAGGCGGGTTGTTGACCCGGTCCAGCACCGCCTCGCGCAGCTTGTCGTCGAACGAGGGCGCAAAGAAGCCGCGTCGCGCCCTCAGCTGCACGCCCGGGCGCTTCACGCTCACCTGCACTTCGTGGAACCCGCCATCCTCCACGTGAGGGGCCCGATAGGTCAGCAGGTAGTACGCCGCCGACTCGGCGGCTATCCGGCCGATGGCTGCACCCAAGTCAGCGTCGCCCTCGACCGATCGACCGTCGGTGCCGTCAGCGAGCGTACGAAGCGCTGCGCGTTCGTCCTCGGCGGCCGCAGCGTCGGCCACCGACCGCCGAGGGTCAACCGGGTAGATGGAGACCTTCGCGCGATTTGCGGCGGTGAGTGTCGACTCGATCGTCGACAGGTACTCCCGGCCCCTCTGGCGCGGCGGCCGCGTCAGCCCTTCGCTCACCACGATGAGCGACTTGCGGAGGTCGCCGAGGCTGCCCAGATGCACGGCCAAGGCGTTAAGGGCCGAGATGCTCACTTGCGTGCGTGCGATCTCGATCCGCTCGGGCGTGCCGGCCATGAAGTTACGCTCGTAGGTGTTCCGCGGTGCATAGTCGCCCTTGCGTCCCTCGAAGCCGGCCACGATCTGGCGCGCCCCTTCGCGGTCGCGCGTCAGTCGGATGCCGAACAGCGAGTCGAGCGGTTTCATCACGACGAGAAGATCGCGCGGGTCGAGATCGCGATCGAGGAACCCGGCGAGGGCGTCACGGACCCGGTCCGCGCTCGGGCCCGGGCCGACATGGTACTCGTCGAGGTAGATGGCGACCAGCCGCGTGCCGGCGCGCGCGGCCTCTCGACGCTCGTCGGCCGCCGAGCCGATCGGCGGCAGCGGCTCATCGGGCGCGGCAGCGCCGGTCGAAACGAGACGGACCTCTTCAATCGTCTGGGGTGTGCCGCCTTCGCGTAGATCGAAGTCGCCCGCCTGCAGGTTGCTGACGAAACCGCCGTTGGCGTCAACCGCGATGGCGTCGATGCGCACGACGTGGACGACCCCTTCGGGCGGCGTCCTTGCCTGCGCGTGAACGAGAGCGGGCGCGAGCGAAGCGACGAGAGCAGCCCCAAGAAAGGATAAACCGTGGCTCATAACCTCTGCGGCCTTCGTGGCCTTCGTGGCCTCCGCGTTCTCCTGGTTTGGTGTTAGCTGGTCACGCGGAAGCCAATCACCTCGGTCGCGGCGCCGGCGTCACCTGCCGCCGTGATTTCGATCAGATACTCGCCGGGCGCCAGGCTGGCCACGGGTACCTCGATCTGCTGGACGCCGGCCGTGCCCGACGAAGCAGTCGGCAGATCGGTCATGGCCTGCCCTCCCCTGTTGAGCAGGCGCACGCCAAGCGTTGGCGCCGTACCACCGGGGCCGTACGCCGGCACACGGACGAGCAGCCGGTCGCTGCGGCTGAACTCGCGCGTCGCAATCGGCATCGCATCGGGGTCGGCTTTCATCCGCTGGTATTCGGGGAGCGTGCGCGCGCGCAGGACGGCCGGCGTGCCGAGCGCGGTTTGCGCCAGACCGAGATCCGGGACCGAGAGCTCGCGGGTTTCGGCATCGAGCTGCCGGGACGAGACGCCCTGGACCGACACGCGAAGCTGCAGCCGACCCGGGACGGCGTCAAACGTCACCCGCGAGGCGCGTGACGTCAGGATGCCATTGCCCGGGCCGGAAGTGCCGTCGGGCACCTCGCCGCGGAAGTACGGCGCGCCGTCCGGCCCGAGCGCCACGAGCGAAACGCGTGAGGGCGCGTCGGTTGCCGCAGCCGTGCGACTGCCGGGCACCGCCGGTTTGGGCTCCCACACGAAGGTGACCTTCGTCCTGCCGTTTTCTCCGCGCGACATGCCGATCCAGGTCCGAATGACGCGCGCGTCGGCGGGCTGGTTGATCAAGGCGAGCGCCGAGTCGACGGCTTTCGACGGCGGCGGCGCGGGCGGCGCCAGCGCGCGCGCAGTGTCGGCCGCTGTCAACGCCCAATAGCCCTTGCGGGCGCGCACCTGCACGCCAGATCGCTTCACACGCACCTTAATCTCGTGGAACTTCCCGTCGGAGGCCGATTGGGTCGAATTGTAGCCGAGCAGATAGTACTCACTCGTATCGCGAACAATCTGCGTCATGCCTGCACCCAGATTGTTACGGTTGACCAGGGCGCGGCCGTCGGTCTGCTCGGAGAGCGTCCGCAGTGAGTCGAGCGTCGCGCTGAGGAAGTCGCGGTCGATCTGACCCTGGACGCTCTGTTCGATGTCGAATTCCGACACGGCCAGGCCGCGCGGATCCACGGTGTAGATGGCGACGTTGTTGCGATTCGCCGTGTCGTACACCTCCTGCAGGTCCTTCTGCATGTCGGCGTTCGCAAAAGGGATGGTCGTCGCCTGGGGGGTGACACTTGTGCAATTCGGGTCCCGCGCGAGTATCTGGAATGGCAGGTTGTACGTGAAGCCCTCGCTCACGAGGATTAACGCCTTGCGGCCCTCCTTGAGCGAGCCCATGTGCGTGACCAGCCCTCTGATGGCCGAGAGCGACACCTGGCTCCGGATACGTTCCACGATCGCGGCGCACTGTTGCGAGTACTGCCGTTCGAGGTCGTTGCGCGGCGTGTAGTCGTACTTGCGTCCGACGAACCCCCGCACGGCCTGCGCCACGGCCGCGCGGTTGCGCGTCATGCGAATCGAGGAAACCGGCTGGAGCGGAGACATCACGCCGACCATGTCGGATGGCCCAAGCGTGGTCTCGATGAACGTCGCGAGCTGGTCGCCGACCGACGGGCCGTTGAGGCGGCGCACGTGATAGTCGTCCAGAAAGATCGCAAACAGCCTGACGTCGTCCCGCGACGCTTCCAGTTCCTCATCGGCATCGGTCCGGATGCGCCGTACCGGTCCCTCCGCGGCCTGCGCGACGCCGCCGTCCAGCTTCACGAGCTTGAAGGTCTCGATGGTCTGCGCCCCGCCGCCCTCGGTCACCTCGAAGTCGTCCTGGCGCAGGTCGAGCACCACCTGACCCGCCCGGTCGGTGACGATGACGTCGACGCGGACGAAGTTGACGCCGGTGCGAAAGGTGGGTTGCCCGCCTCCGCGCTGTCCGTTCCCCTGCGCTACGGCCGGGCCTTCGCCCTGCGCAACCTGGCGCGCTTGGGCGCCGATGAGGACGCCCGCGATCAGCCCGAGGCCCGCCAAACGTCGAAGCGTTCTCGCCATTTCCTCACTATCTTAAGCGCATTCAAGCATCTACAGCCGCCTTCGTGGCCATCCGCTCGGGTCCGGCTCAAGCCGGACCCTACAGGGCGTACGTAGTGTCCGCCTTCAGGCGGACCTAATCCGGCTGAAGCCGGATCCCGCGGTCACAGGCGAGTTGTGAAATCCGGGCGCCGCGCCTTGAGTCGGTGTCGCGGCAAGACTATGCTGACGTGTCTTCTATCCCGGATCGAAAACCACCGACAAGGGAGGCACCATGCGAAAGACACTTCTGGCGCTAGCAGTCCTGGCGACAGCCGCGGTCTCGACCGTCCGCGCGCAGGATGTGAAGGCGACGCTCGCCGCCGCATCCGAGGCCATGGGCTCGGTGCAGACCGTGCAGTATTCGGGCACCGGCACCAACGCCGCGTTCGGGCAGGCGTACGCGCCGGGCGGCCCCTGGGCGACGTTCAAGGTCACCGACTACAACGTTGCACTCGACTACGTCGCCAACACGATGCGCATCCGGATCGAGCGCACGAATCCGGATGGACCGGCCCGCGGCGGCGGCGGTCTGCCGCTGTTCGGCGCCGGCAATCCGCAACGGTTGAATCAGGCGCTGAACAACCGCGTGGCCTGGAATGTGAATCCCAACCCCGCGCCGGGCGCCGACCCCAACGTCCCGCAGCAGGCGGCGCTTGCGGGGCGGCTGCTGGAGTTCTGGTCTACTCCTCATGCCGTGCTCGTCGCGGCGGAGGCCAACAACGCGACGGCGGCCGGGCGCGTGATCGGCTTCACGATATTCGGCGCTCCGGTCAGCGTGACACTGGGCGCCGACAACCTGGTGTCGAAGGTGGAATACCGCACGGACCAGCCTGTGGTTGGTGACACGCTCACCGAAATCACTTACTCGCAATACAAGCAGTTCGGTCGGGCGAAGTTCCCCACTCGCATCGTGACACGGCAGGGCGGCTTCCCGATCCTCGATATCACCGTCGCGAGCGTCGAGGTCAACGGGATACTGAACACGGTCCCCGTGCCGGCGAGCGTCCAGCAGGCCTACGCGGCCAATCCGCCTCCGGCACGAAACGCTGCCCCGCCGCCGACAATGGTCACGACCACGAAGGTGGCCGACGGAGTGTTCTACCTGACGGGTGGCTCGCATCACAGCATGGCGGTCGAGTTTGCCGATTTCAGCCTGCTCTTTGAAGTCCCGCAGAACGACACCCGCGCGATGGCCGTCATCCAGGCCACGCGGCAGGCCATTCCCAACAAGCCGCTTCGGTACGTCGTGAATTCACACAATCACTTCGATCACATGGGCGGCGTGCGGGCCGCCATGGCCGAGGGCATCAGCATCATCACCCACACGGCCAATAAACCCTACTACGAGCAAATCGCCAAGATGCCGCACACCATCAGCCCGGATCTGCTGGCCAAGTCGCCCAAAACGCCTGTCATCGAGGCGGTGGCCGCCAAGCGCGTGATCGGTGACGCCACGCAGACGTTGGAAATCCATCCGCTGCCGACCAATCACACCTCGACGATGCTGGTCGGCTACCTGCCGAAGCAGAAGATTCTCTTCGAGGTCGACATGTTCAACGCGCCGGCCGCCAATGCGCCGCCTGCGCCGGTCAGCCCGAACACGGCGGCGTTCCTCCAGCAGCTCCAGCGAATGAACCTTGACGTGCAGCAGATTCTGGCGGGGCATGGCCCCGGAGCCACAACGCTCGCGGACCTGCGCCGGGTCGTCGGGGCGGCGCAGTAAGGTCCGGCTGAAGCCGGACACTACAGCAGGAAGCAGCGCCGGACGCGTCACACTTTTGCAATCAGGTCTCAGGTCTGGAGTCTGTTAGACTTAACAGTCCAGACTTGAGACTGATCTTTCGGCAGAGTCGTTTCACCCTCCGTTTCCTCGTTGCGGTCGCTCTGCTCTTGGGCGCGGTCAGGTCCGAGGCGGGCCAGGGTGCCGTGCCGCCGGGCGCCCAGCCGCTCTCGGTCGTGCCGGCCGAAGCGCCGCTCGATCTCCCGTTTGCCTTCGAGGGTCCCGCGCCGCCGGCGCTCCCCGCAGTGGTCGCTCGCGATGAGGCCGGCCGCGTGACGGCTCGGGCCGTGCGTCTCACCACGCCGCTCCGCATCGACGGAGCACTTGACGAAGCCTTCTACACCCGCGTGCCGGCCATGTCGGACTTCGTCCAGACCGAGCCGCTGGCGGGTGCCCCCGCGACCGAGAAGACCGAGGTCTGGGTCGCCTTCGACGACCGACAGGTCTACGTGTCGTTCCGCTGCTGGGAGAGCCAGCCGGTGCGCGTGGTCGGCAACGAGATGCGCCGCGACAACAACGGCATGTGGACCGGCGACGATATCGTCGCCTTCATCCTCGACACGTACTACGACCGGCGGAACTCGTTCGCGTTCGTGACCAACGCAGTCGGCGGCCGGTCGGATGCGCAGGTGACCAACGAGCGGCAGTGGGGCGGCGACTTTAATCCCATCTGGGAAGTCAAGGCCGCTCGGTTCGAGGGCGGCTGGTCGGTCGAAGCCGCCGTCCCGTTCAAGTCGATCCGCTACCGGCCGGGGCGCGCCCAAATCTGGGGCTTCAATGCCTTGCGCACGAACCGATGGAAGAACGAGCTCTCGTTCCTCGTGCCCATCCCGCCCGGGCGGGGCCAGCAGGGGCTCCTTCAGGCGTCGCGGGCCGCGACGCTGGTCGGCCTGGAGGCGCCGCTTCTGTTGAGGAATCTGGAGATCAAGCCGTACGTCACGTCGAATCTGACGAGCGACGCCAAGGCGACTCCCGTCATCTCGAACGATCCGGGCGGCGATATCGGCCTCGACGCGAAGCTCGGCATCACACGGAGCGTCACCGCCGATCTGACGGTGAACACCGACTTCTCGCAGGTCGAGGCGGACGAGCAACAGATCAATCTGACCCGGTTCAGCTTGTTCTTCCCGGAGAAGCGTGAATTCTTCCTGGAGAATCAGGGAACATTTACCTTTGGCGGAGCGGGCGGCGGCGGGCAGGCCGGTGGCGGGGGCGACACGCCGATTCTGTTCTACAGCCGGAGTATCGGTCTCCATCAAGGCACGCCGGTGCCGATCGCGGGCGGCGGTCGTGTCAGCGGCCGGCTCGGCCGCTATACGCTCGGCGTGCTGAACATCCAGACCACCGACGAGGCGAAGTCAGGAGCGCGGGCGACGAACTTTTCGGCCCTCCGCATCAAACGGGACGTGCTGCGCCGCAGCAGCCTCGGGCTCATCCTGACCGAGCGATCCGTGGGACGGAGCGGCATCGGGAGCAACGCCGCGTACGGGTTGGACGCCTCCTTCGGATTCTTCGACAACCTGTCGATCAATACGTACTGGGCGCGAACCGACACCACGGGTGTGAGAAACGACAACACGAGCTATCGCGGCGAGATCAATTACAACGGGGATCGCTACGGCCTCATGTTGGATCATCTGGTCGTGGGCGATCACTTCAACCCGGAAGTCGGCTTCCTGCGGCGCGACGACATCCAGCGGAATTTTGCGAACCTCCGGTTCAGCCCGCGGCCGAGGTCCATCAAGTCGGTGAGAAAGTTCTCATGGACCGGATCGGCGCAGTACATCGAGAACGGCGCCGGCCGACTCGAGACGCGGAACCTGAGCGGCGACTTCTCCACCGAGTTCCAGACGAGCGATCGCGTGAGTGTCGCCTATACCAACACCTACGAGTTCGTCCCGCAGCCGTCGCTCATCGCATCGGTCGTGACCATTCCGGAGGGTGGCTACAAGTACGCCAACGTGCGCGTCGGCGTCGGCTTTGCTCAGCAGCGGAGAATCTCGGCCAATTTCGACGTCGACCACGGGACGTTTTACGGCGGCAACCGGACGGCGTTCAGCATCAGCCGCGGCCGGCTGAACGTTGCGCGGCAGCTCTCACTCGAGCCCACCTACACCGTCAACTGGCTCGACCTCCCGCAGGGATCGTTCACCACGCAACTGACCGGCTCGCGCGTGACCTACACCGTGACGCCGCTGATGTTTATCAGCTCGCTCGTGCAGTACAACTCCGCGACCCGATCGGTCTCCTCCAACGTCCGCCTGCGCTGGGAGTATCAACCTGGCAGCGAACTGTTCGTCGTCTTCAACGAACAACGCGACACAGCCACCTCAGGCTTCCCAGCCCTCGCCAACCGCGCGTTCGTCGTCAAGATCAACAGACTGTTCAGGCTGTAGGCCGTTTATCGCCTGTAGCGTCCGCCTTTAGGCGGACCTCCTGCAGGTCCGGCTGAAGCTCCAGGTCCGGCTGAAGCTTCCAGGTCCGGCTGAAGCCGGACACTACGGCTTGACTACGGCTTGACGGGCGATGAGCCGGCCCGTGCGCGGAGGGCGGCGGCGAGGTGGTCGCGGACTTCGGCGTCGTTTGGATCGAGCTGCAGCGAACGGCGGAACTCGACAATCGCCTCATCCAGCTTGCCCTGACCTGCGAGCGCGAGACCAAGCTCGTCGTGCGCGACCGGATCGTCGGCCGCAAGGTCGATGGCGCGCTCGGCGTGAACGGCCGCCTCGTTGTAGTCCCGCTTCTCCAGGAGCGCCCGCGCCAGGTTCCGCTCGGCGCCGCCGTTTCCCGGGTCGAGCTCGGCCGCCCGCCGAAAGTGCCGAATGGCCTCGTCGACCCGGCCGATCGCGATCGACGAGATCCCGAGATTGGTCAGCACGTCGACCAAGTTCGGCTTCGCCTTGAGCTGCTGCTGATAGTGGCCGATGGCCTCTTCGAATTTCCCCTGCTTGAACAGTGCCTCGGCAAGCAGGCCGTGCGCATCTGCATCTGCCGGTCGCATCCGCACAAGCTCGCGGAACTCCGCTTCGGCGTCGCCGAGCTTGCCCTGTTTGAGAAAGGCCGCGCCGATCGTCTGGCGGGCCGAGATCACCTCCAACAGCAGCGGTTCTTTGCGGACGAATTGCTGAAGCTGGTCGACGGCTTCGTCCAGCCTTCCGTCCTCGAACAAGGTAAGGCCCAGGCCGAGATGGGCTTTGGCATCACCCGCGGTCGCCTCGCGCAGCTGAGCGATCCCCTCCTCCCGGCGGCCCTCGATGATCAACCCCTCCCCCAGCCACGTATGCGCGCGGGCGTGCGGGTACCGCTCGATCACCGTCTGTGCGAGCGTGATGGCAGACTGGTAGTCGCGGTTGCGACGTACCGTGCCCATCGCGAGCGCCGCCGAAAGCAGGACGACGACCACCACCCTGATGGTCGTCGCCCCTCGCACGGTCGCGCTCATCGCGACAAAGAGGACCACGACGGCCGCCAGCGGCAGATACATGCGCCGCTCGGCGCCCACCCAGGTGGCGATGGGAAGGACGCTCGACGCGGGAGCCAGGGTGATGAAGAACCAGGCTCCCAGGAATCCCAGCTTCGGCCGGTACTTCAGCGCCACCATCGTTGAGAGCAGCAGGAGCACGAGCAGCGCGGCGTACGGCATGACGTCGGCGAGCGTCAACGGCTGCGGCACGCCGTAATCAATGACCAACGAGCTCGGCCAGAAGGTCAGTCTCAGGTACCGGACGATCAGCACCGTCTGATTGAGCAAGTAGACCCACGGACTCACGCCCGTCGAGAATCCCGTGGACGACGACCGTGGGCCGGACCACATCAAGGCCGCCAGCACGATCCAGGAGGCGGCAAGCCCTAGGTACAAGCGCCACCGAACGCGCCACGCCTCTTTCAGCGACTCGAAGACAAAGATCCGGTCGAAGAGAACAATCAGAACCGGCACGGTCGCCATCGATTCTTTGCTGCCCGCGCCCAACGTGCAGGCCACCACCGCCAACCATTGCCACGCCCAACCACGGTCCGGCTGAAGCCGGACACTACGTACGAAAGCATGGTCCGCATCGAGGCGGACGCCACGTGCGAGCGTGCTTTCGTGAGCGCGCATGCCGGCGTACAACGTCAGCAGGCCGAAACAGGCCATCAGCAGCTCGGTTCGCTGCGTGACGTAGTTGACCGCTTCGGTCTGCAGCGGATGCAGCATCCAGATGAGCGCGGAGGCCAGCGCGAGGTTCGCAGAGTGGCCGGCGGATTGCGGCAACAAGGTCCGGCTGAAGCCGGACACTACGACTGAAGGCAGGTTCAGCGTGCGTCGAACGACGCCAAACAGAAGAAGCGCGCAGCACAGATGGATCGCGACGTTGACGACGTGATAGCCGTCGACCTCCAGCCCGTCAAACGCGTAGTTCAGCGCAAACGAGACACTGACAACGGGTCGCCCTGCGGTGGAAAGCTCTCGGGCCGGGAACAGCACATCCGGCGGCGGCCACAGGCGGCGAATCTGTTCGTTGCCGACGATCGAGGTCTGATCGTCAAGAATGAAGGGTCCCGACAGGCTGTTCCAATACGTCAGGCCTCCGGCCAGCACGATGACAGCGCCGTACAGCCGGAGGCCGCTCCGCAAGCCTTCAGTCCTTGAGTACTGGTGGGTATTCTCTGCTCTGCCGTGAAACATCCTGATAGTACGTGAGCTGTTCCCCACGCCACACCTGCAGTCGGCCGGTCAATTGGTCGACCAGATCCGGACGAGACGAAGCGATGTTCCGCTTTTCTCCCGGATCGCGGGTCAAGTCGAAGAGCAGCCGCACGCCGTCCCGTTCGGACAACAGGAGCTTGTAGCCCGAGCGGACGATGGCCGACTGGTACGCCAACGGCGTCTGGACGATCATGTAGAGCGAGCGATCCGGGTTGCTGCGACGCTCGAACAGGCTGATCCCCTGAAAACTTGGATGGGCCGGAAGGCTCAGCAGGTCGGACACCGATGGCGGGATGTCGAGGAACATCGCCGGGCGATCGTCACGGCCAGGCAGAAGCCCTGGCGCCCGGACGATCATCGGCACCTTCATCACCTCGTTGAACAGCGGACCGGCGTGAGAGGGAAAGCCGTGCTCGTAAAAGGCCTCGCCGTTGTCGCCGCCCACGACGATCACGGTGTTCTCCCACAGCCCGCGCTGTCGAAGATGGTCGAACAGCCGCGCGATCTGTGTGTCCTCGTAGAACAGGCTGTCCGCGTAGCGATCCTTGACGGTTTCGATCTTGTCGAGTGGGAACTTCCCCCACATGATCGTGAAGTCCAGCTTCTCTGGGCTGAATCGATGCGGGAAGCCTTCGGGCACCACGTACGGCACGTGGCTGCTCTGGAGGTTCATGTGCAGGAAGAACGGACTGCCGGCGACGCCGTCGATCCACTGCATGGCCTCGCCCACGGTGTAGCGATCGTCGACGCTCCCAGCGCCTTTGGTCTGCTTGACCCACTGCGCGAACCCGGCATCCTCCCATGGCGTATAGGTCGGACCGGCGAACGTCTCCGCGTGGAAGAAGCGATCGAGACTGCTCGGCCGATGGTAGTTGAGCATCCCTCCCCAGTTCTCGTTCTGGGAGGAAAAGATGGCCGTCTTGTACCCGACGGCCTTCAGGACGTCGTAGATGAGCACCCGTGGATAGGTCGGGTTCGGCGGATAGGCGTACTCCTCGGTCGACCGCAGGGGGTAATGCGATGACAACGGAACCAGATCCGCGTAATTCGAATGACTCGCCTGGATGTAGGCATTGGTGAACACGCGCGACTCGCGGGCCAGCGCATCGAGCGTCGGCATGACGTCCCGGCCGCCACCGTAGGCGCGAAGCTGATCCGAACGCAGAGACTCGATCTGTATCGAGAGCACGTTCCACGGCTTGACGCGGCCCCGATCGACGCCGGCCAGATACTGCTCCATCGACACGATGGGCCGCCGGACGATCCCGATCCCCTCGTTGAGGACGATGACCGGGAGGTCGGCGGGTGGCGACAGGCGTCTCCGCAGATCCGCAACCGCGTGGGCCAGGGGTCCGGCACGATCGTCGCGGGTCACGGCGTACAGAGATTTCGAGCGATCGGGCGTCGTCGCTTCTCCCCCGTAGGTCAACGCCCCGACGAGCGCCGCAAGACCGCACGCGCCGAGGGCGGCGCCCGCGGTGACGACAAGTTGGCGTTGAAACGAAAGAGGCCTGGCGGCCACAAAGCGAGGAACCCATCGGCCCAGGACCACTGCCGCCGCCAGTGTCGAGACGAGGACGCCGACGGCGAGCGGGGGGTACACCCAGTGGAAGACCTGCACGGGATGAGGCAGCCAGAAAAGGAAGGCCTCGCGATCGAGAAACACGCCGGCGTTCCAGAAGGCCGTCCAGCTCGCCCCGTACAGAAGAACGGCGACCCACACGACGAAGGTCTGCACACGGCCGATCGTCCAGTGGACGACAGGATGTCGTCGGCCCGGGCGGGCCAGCAGCATCAGGAGTCCACAGACGGCGCCCACGCCAGCGGCGAGGAGCGTGAGGCCATACGCAGCGAGGCCGATCCTGGCGCCAAACGGCAGTTGCTCGTTCCGCAGGGCCGTATCTGGAATGAGGGCGCTCAGTCCCAGCTCCAATAACGCGACGAGCATCCAGGGAACGGCCAGGTGAACGAGCACCGGCACCGAGCGACCGAAGGTCCCGGAAGGCTCTCGTCTGGCCATCGCTCCTGAATTTTAGCGGCGCCCCTCAACTGGTGCATCAAAAAAAGAGCGGGGGGATGTTCCGACTTCGCTGGACACCCGGCATCTCCTTTGAGAATCTAAAGGAACAGTGCTACGCCTTCCTCTGGCGACCGTCGCGACCGTCCTGGTGTGGACGGCGCTGTCGGTCCCGTCCACCGGCCAGTCGCCCGGCTCTCCACTGCCCGAATCTGACGGCATTTTGAGGCTCCTGCGTGCGCTCGAGCTCGGCCTGCAGTCCGGCGATCCGCGGCAGTACCTGCCGCTGCTCGCGCCCAACGCCGACCGGGCCCAAGCGCGTCTGTTCGCGGCCGACTGGTTCAGCAGCCGCATTACGCGGGCGGTGGTGCGCGAGCGCGACCGGCAGCCGCTGGCCGACGTGCCGCCGGGCGAAGGCTACGCGCTGTACGCGGACATTTTCACGGAGTTCGGCCGAGAGGGCCGCCTCGGCAGCTGGCGCCTGGACGTCCACCGATCGAGATCGCAAGACGAGGCCGGGCTCAAGTGGCAGATCGCCGCTCAGAACGAGATGAGCGCGTTCGCGGGGTTGCACCAGCTTCAACTGAACCCGGAAAAACAGCTGGCCGGCCGCAATCTCGTCATCACCTCCGAAGACTTCGAGCTGAAGATTCCCCAAGCCGCCGTGTTCGTCTCGGAGGTTCCCGGGGGCGTGACGGCGCTCGCCGTGACCGGGCGCGGCGAGATGACCTTCGCGCCCTCGTCGGAGGCCGAGCGCGGGCAGGTGCGCATCTTCTCGGGCAGCGAGATCCTGCGGACGCGCGTCGACGCCGTCTTCATCAGGCTGAGTCCGGCGCAGTTCAACGTGCGGATTGCCGGCACGCTCGAAGAGCGCCCGGTGGACGCCCGCGATCTGCGGCGGGCCACGGAGCTGTTCGACGACGAGATCCAGAAGTCGTTTGCCGTCGATCTGCGGGATTTGAGCTCGGCCTTGTGGTCCACCGTTCCGGAGCGGGGCGACTTGGTCGCCGAGGTGCGCACGCGCGACTACGACACGCTGACCTATTCGCGGATGAGCGGCAACGCCGAGGACATCGGCCTGTTCGACCGGCGCCGCCGGCGCACGATCTCGCTCTACGCCTCGCGGCAGAAGCTCGATGAGCGGGGGCCGTTCTACAGCGAGGACGATCTCATCGACTACGACGTGGTGAACTACGACATCGACGCGCGATTCGAGCCCGAGCGCCTCTGGATGGAGGGGCACACCGCGCTACGGCTGCGCGTCAAGACGAGCACCCTCGGCATTTTCAGCCTGCGGCTGGCGCGCCAGCTCACGATCTCGTCGGTCGTCAGCCCGCAGTTCGGTCGGCTGCTCGCCGTGCGCGACCTCAACCAGGACAGCTTCATCGTGCAGCTCCCCTCCGCCGCGCCGCCCGGCACATTTTTCGATCTGGTGGTCACCTACGCGGGCCGGCTGCCCCCCGACAGGGTGATGAACGAGCTGCTGACACCGGCCGCCGGCCAGGCCGGGCAGCGGCCGCCCGGGCAGCCGCCGCCCGGGCAACCGCCGGGCTTCGAAGAAACGTTTCTGCTGCCGGCCGAGCCGAGCTGGCTCTACAGCAACAGTGCGTACTGGTACGCGCAGTCGATGGTGAGCGACTTCGCGACGGCGCGCCTGCGCCTGTCGGTGCCCGACAACTACGCGAGTGTCGCAACCGGCGTGGTCGAGGCGCCTCCCGAGCCCGTACCGCCGAGCCCGGGCGCGAGAGACATCACGTGGAGGCAATCCACCTCGGTGGCCGCGCGGCCCGTCCGCTACCTGAGCTGGCTCGTCACGCGCCTGGCGCATGCCGCCGACGCGACGGCGACCATTGCCTCGGACGCCGGCGTCATCCGGGCGTTCGGCGTGTCCGGCTTCCAGACAATCGACGTCAGGGTGGAGGCCAATCCGCGGCAGACCGGCCGCGGCCGCAATCTGACCGGGCGCATCGTCGACATCCTCGAGTTCTACGGGTCGATCGTGGGCGAGTTCCCGTACCCGGCGTTCACGGTGGCGCTCGTCGAGAACGACCTGCCCGGCGGCCACAGCCCGCCCTACTTCGTGCAGCTCAACCAGCCTCCGCCCTTCACGACGCTGCAGTGGCGGAACGACCCGGCGTACTTCTCGAGCTTCGAGGACTTTTTCCTGGCGCACGAGGTGGCGCACCAGTGGTGGGGCCAGGCCGTCGGCTGGAAGAACTTCCACGAGCAGTGGATCAGCGAGGGCTTCGCGCAGTACTTCGCGCTGCTCTACGCCGAGTGGCGGCAGCCCGGCGCCTTCGACAACATCCTGCGGCAGCTGCGCCGCTGGAGCCTGAACGAGTCGGACCAGGGCCCGGTCTATCTGGGCTACCGGCTCGGGCACATCAAGGGCGACTCGCGCGTCTTCCGCGCGCTCGTCTACAACAAGGGCGCCGCCGTGCTTCACATGCTCCGGCGGGTGGTGGGCGACGATGCCTTCTTCGGGGGCCTGCGCCAGTTCTACGCCGACTGGCGGTTCCAGAAGGCCGGGACCGAGGATCTGCGCGCCAGCTTCGGCGCGGTCACCGACGTGCCGCTCGAGTCGTTCTTTGGCGAGTGGATCTACGGTCAGGGCATTCCGCGCATCCGGAGCAACTGGCGCGCCGAGAACGGCGGCGTCGTGCTGACGTTCGAGCAGCTCGGAGACTCCGTGTTCGTGCTGCCGGTGACCGTCACAATCGAGCTCGCCGATCGGTCCACCCGCGATGAAACGATCGTGCTCGACGAGGGGACGGTCGAGGTGCGCCTGCCAGTCCCCGGCCGCGTCCGGGACGTCAAGGTCAATTCCGACGAGGCCGCCCTCGCCGACTTCGTGCGGTAATCGCCTCTCGTTTGTCGAGTCTCGCTGGAGCGATGCTGCGGCTCGCGCCGAGTGCGCCGTGGCCCTGGCGAGCCCGAAAATCTACGAGCCCGTTTCCCCTATAATTGAGCGCGACCGCCTGGTGCGGCCCGATTTCACGTAGCTGCGGCTGAAACGGTGCACAGCGGGCATTGACCTGGAAGGACCCCGATATCGTGGGCTCGGCTCTCCTCTACATCCTCTTCTTCCTGTCAGGCATCAGCGGGCTGATTTATCAGGTTGTCTGGGTGCGGGAATTCGGTCACGTATTCGGCAACACGGTGCATTCGGCGTCCCTCGTCATTGCCATCTTCATGCTCGGGCTTGGCGTAGGCAGCTACGCCATGGGCCAGTGGGCAGACCGGCGCTATGCCGTGCTTCCCGATTCGCTCCTGCGAGCCTATGCCTACATGGAGGGGCTCATCGCCGCGCTGGCCCTGGGAGTCTCGCTCGTCCTGCCGCAACTCGGTGCCCTGGTCGCCGGCATGTCCGCCTATACGACTGGAGCGGACGGATGGAGCGATCTGACCCTGGTGTCCTACATCGCTCGAGCGGGTCTCGCGATCCTGCTGGCTGCTCCGATGACGCTGCTCATGGGCGGCACCTTGACCGTCTTGATCCGCTACCTGGTGAGGTCGGACCTCACCGTCAGCGGCTGGACGATCGCGCTGCTCTACGGGGTGAATACCGTCGGCGCCGCGGCGGGAGCGTTCCTCACCGACTTCGCCTTTGTGCCGGTGGCCGGCCTCTTTGCCACTCAGATGGTCGCCGTATCACTGAATGTCTGCGCGGCCGCTGGCGCGCTGTGGCTGGCTGCCCGCAGGCCGGCGGCTCCGGAGGTGCAACCGGAGACACCTAGGGAACCGAAGACGTCGAAGCACGAGAAGAGGCAGAAGCGGCCGACGGTCGCACCAGCGAGGTCGCCGCTGCCATCAGGCGCGGTGGCGTGGGGACGACCCTGGCGCTGGCCCTCTCCGGATTCGGCGCGCTGGGCATGGAAATCCTGTGGTTGCGCCATGCCAGCATCCTGCTGGGCGGTTTCCGCGCGGTGTTCTCGCTGCTGCTCACGCTGCTGCTGGTCGGCCTCGGGTGGGGGCGCTGCTCTGTGGCTGGTTCGAGCGCCGACACGGCCGTCCCGCCCAGGCCCTGATGATGGTACAGGCGCTGTTCGTGCTGACGGTGCTCTTCGGGCTCGGTGCGGCGAGTGTCGATGCGGCGGGTGCCGGGGGAGCGGACCTCCGGGCGATGGCGCCGGCACGGCGGGCCCTGACCGAGCTCTGGTTCAATCTCAAGCTGCTGCTGCCCGAGATCGGGCTGCCCGCTCTGCTGGCAGGGTTCACGTTTCCACTGGCCAACGCCATCGTGCAGCGTGCCGAGCCATCGGTCGGCCGGCGCGCTGGGATGTTGTACCTGGCCAATACGGCTGGGGCCGTGTGCGGCTCGCTGATCGCCGGCTACGTCCTGCTGCCACAACTCGGGATGCAGTCGTCAGCGACCGTGCTGGCGAGCGTGTCGGCGCTGGCGATCGTGCCGATCTATCTGGCGAATCGCGGCACCGTGGCGTTCGTTTCGGCCGGGCTTTGCGCGGCGTCCGCCCTCGTCGCGTGGCTGGCGTTGCCGGGTGACCACGTGGTCGGTCGCTCCATGGCGCTCGCCCAGGCTGGCGACCGTGTGCTCGCCCTCAGCGAGGGGACCAACGAATTGATTGCGGTGGTCGAAACGGACGGTCTCGGACGGGGCCTGCTCACCAACGGCCATGCGATGTCGTCAACAGCGCTGCTGGATCAGCGCTACATGCGGGCGCTTGTGCACATTCCGCTCCTGTCGATGGAGGATCCGGAACGGGTCCTCGTCATCGGATTCGGCGTCGGCAACTCCACCCACGCCGCCACGCTCCATTCGTCGGTTCGGCAGGTCGATGTCGCCGATCTCTCGAGGCACATCCTCCAGCATGCCAGCTACTTCCGCGAGGCGAATCAGGACGCCTTGCAGCATCCGAAGGTGTCGGTCTACGTCAACGATGGCCGTCTGCACCTGCAGATGGTGGGCGAGGCCTCATACGACCTGATCACGCTCGAACCGCCGCCGATCGCGTACGCGGGCGTCGCGGCGCTGTACTCACGCGAGTTTTACGAACTGGCCAGGTCGAGGCTGGTCCCGGGCGGCTACGTCAGCCAGTGGCTGCCGGCATACCAGGTGCCCAGCGAGAGCAGCCTGGCGATGGTGCGCGCCTTCGTTGACGTGTTCCCGCAGGCGGTCTTGCTCTCGGGGACGCAGGCCGAGCTGATTCTGCTTGGCACCAACGGGCCGCGGATCGAAATCGACCCGGTGCGCGTCGCCAGTACGCTCTCGGCCGAGGAGGCCGTGCGCACAGACCTGGCTCGCCTGGATCTCGGAACTCCACGCGAGATTGTGGGCTCCTTCGTGGGCTCCGCCAGCACGCTGCTGCGCGCGACGCGCGCATCACCGGCGGTCACCGACGACCGGCCCCTGCAGGAGTATGGCGTCCGGTCGCAGCTCACGACGACCCTGACGGGCGTGCCGGCGTCGCTCTTCGAGCTGGGCACTCTTGAAGACTGGTGTCCTGGCTGCATGGCGGCCGGAGGCGATCCCGCACCGGTCGTCGCCGGCCTGGATCTGTACATGGCGCTCATGGGGCAGGCGTATGGCGCGCCGGTTGGCGACGTGCTGGCTGCGGCGACCACCGGCGATGGGCCGGCCCGCCGCATCATGGGTAGCGCCTATCTCGGGTCGATCGTGCCCGACTCCCCGGCAGTGCACAACATCCTCGGCGTGGCCGCCCTGCGCGAGGGCCGAGTGGCGGATGCGGTTCGCGAGTTCGAAGCGGCGCTCGCGCGTGACCCCGAGCATGAGAACGCGCGCCTGAATCTCGGGCAGTTGTATTACAACGAAGGGGCGCTCTTGCTCGACAAGCGGCGCTTCGAGGAGGCCGCCGCCAGATTCCGCGCCGCCATCCCTCTGTTGCCGGATGGCGCGGAGGCATACAACAATCTGGGAGTCGCCCTGGCTTCTCAGGGCCGCGTGTCCGAAGCGGCAGAACAGTTCGAGCGCGCCGTGGCGTTGAGCCCGGACTTCCTCGAGGCGCGCGACAACCTCCTGCGGGCCCGCTCGGCGCTCGCACCCTGAAACCACACGCCCGGACCAGTCCGTGGAGTGGCCGCGGGCACTCGCCCGCCGGGATGGTGGGTTGCTGCTACGGAGTACGTGAGACAGCCCGCGCCGGGCCTGACGGCCGGACGCGGGCTGTCTTGTGTATCGGCTGTCTGACGGCGCCCGTCCCCCTGCGGAGACGGGCGCCGTCATTGACGAGAAGTTGAAGATTAGAAGGTGAACTCGAGGCTGATCTTCGCCAGCCGGGCGCTGAGGATCTCGTTCGGCCTCAGCCAGCTCGCGTAGGTCTGATTCGCGCTCAGCACTGTGTTGCTGTTGAACAGGTTGTAGAGGTCGAGGCTG
>Ga0156016_147_pt2 | contig 39480 bp, 39 predicted proteins | sample RifCSPlowO2_02_FD_107670 | JGI IMG/M metagenome (GOLD analysis project Ga0156016, IMG submission 107670) | Acidobacteria bacterium RIFCSPLOWO2_02_FULL_64_15 | reverse complement strand
CGGCTCGCGGCGCGTCATCTCGCGCTGTGCGTGGCGGACAGCGAGAAGATGTCCACGCCGGCGCGGGTGACGGCCGACTACGCGTACTTCAGATTGCGAGACGAAGGCTACACGGCGGACGATATCGCACGCTGGGCCGAAACCATCGTGCGCGAGACCGCTTCATGCCGTGACGTGTTCGTGTATTTCAAGCACGAAGAGCAAGGGAAGGGCCCGGAGCTGGCGAAGATGCTCATGGAGCGCCTGCCGCGGCCGTGACGAAATCGACCACCTGATTCTCCGCCCAATACCCGTCGTTGTCGGCCGAGGACGGGCCGACAAACCCGCAGTGCCCGCCGTGCTCGCAGAGGCGCAGGTCGATATGGGGATTGCCTGTGATTGCGGCATCGCGAAACGGCCGCGAGGGGACGAAGGGATCGTCCTCGGCCGTGATGACGAGCGTTGGCAGAGAGACGCGATCGATGACGCGCATCGCGCTGGCCCGACGGTAATAGTCCTCGGCGCTGCGAAAGCCGAAGTACGGGGCCGTGTATGCGTCGTCGAACTCACGAATGGTCCGAACGGCGTCGAGCCTCGCCAGATCGAACAGTCCAGGGCGCAGACGCGCCTTCCGGCGCAGGCGCCGCTTGATGTCTCTGACGAAGTTCCACTGATAGAGCAGGTTGCCGCGGCCCTCGAGTGCACGGATGCAGTCGGCGATCTCGATGATGGGCGACACGGCGGCAATCGCCCTGAGCGTCCGCGGGGGATGGGTGCCGTACTCGCCCGCGAGCTTGAGCGCGACGTTGCCACCAAGGGAGTAGCCGGCGACGGCGATTGCGGTCAGCCCGTCGACCTCACTCAATTCGTGAACGACGTGGGCCACGTCAGCCGTCAGGCCGGAATGGAACAACCCGACCGACAGATGCTCGGTGCCACCGCAATTGCGTTGATTGAGACGGACGACGTTGAAGCCGCGGGCGAAGGCCTTGGTGGCGAGTCCCTTCATGTAATGGGCATCGCTCGAACCATTTAGTCCGTGCAGGACGACGAGGGTGAGATGCTCCCGTGCGCGCGGCTGCCAGTGACACTCCGCGACGACGCGCGATTCGGCGTCGACGTCGAAAAAGCGAGGCGTCGAGGCCGGCAGCCTGGGGAAGTATCGCGGGTTCCCCCAGCTGTAGATGGTCATCTTGTGGCCGCTCCTGAGCGAGGGCTTTGGGACAAAGCTTGGAATCGAGGACGCGAAGGGGTCCATGCTGGGGATGTCGGTACGCTATCCTTCGTCGGCTGACGGGCCGTAAATCGCCGGCACCGGGACGTTGGTCAGCCGCAAGTACACACTGAGCTGGCCGCGATGATGGATCATGTGATTGAGAATGAAGCTGCGAAATGCGGCCACGCGAGGCATCGAGAACATCTCCTGCCCGCCGCGCAGAAGCGACCAGCGCGCGGCATACTCCGCGTCGCCCTTGTCCATCCAGCCGCGCGCCTGTTTGACGGCCGCATCGAACCGATCCAGGATCGCGGCGCGTGACGTCCCGGTCGCAGGGTTGGGCGGTGTGTCGCTCAGATCGTACGACGAGTCGTTCAGGATCGGGCCAGCCCAGTTCGGGAGGTGGCTCAGATGCGTCGAGAGGTCGCCGAGCGACATCGATCTGTCGTGCGGCTTCCACGCGAGCTTGTCCTCAGGAATCCGCTCGAGCAGCTTGCGCGTCGTGCCCATCTCGTGATCGTATTCGGCAAGCAACGCCTCCTTGATCGCCATGCGATGTAGTGTACCCACCACGGAGACCCTGGGCAAAATCAACCACAGAGTCACGGAGTCACCGGCCTGCGTTGCATGCCGGCGGCGAAGCGGACCCAGCCGGCTCTGCGGCTCTGCGGCTCTGTGGTTGATCCTTCTGTGGGTCCCTGTGGCTCTTGTGGCCTGTCGGCGCGAGGAACCGGCGCCGCCTCCGCCAGCCTCGCCGCCGCTCTCCGGCACAGTGGCCGTCGACGGCCTGTCCGCGCCGGTGCGCGTCGTGCGGGACCGTTTCGGCGTGCCGCACATCACAGCCGCGACGACCGACGATCTGTTCTTTGCGCAGGGCTACGTCCAGGCCGGCGACCGGCTGTTCCAGATGGACCTGCGGCGCCGAGCCGTGCAGGGCCGGCTCGCAGAGGTCTTCGGTGTGAACTTCGCGGGTCGCGACGCGGCGACCCGCCGGATGCGGTATCGCGGCGACCTCGAGGCCGAGTGGGCGAGCTACGGCAGCGACACCAGGGCGATTGCCACCGCATTCGTGCGAGGGATCAACGCCTGGGTCGCCGTGGCGCAGGAGCGTCCGCCCCAGGAGTTCGTGCTGGCAGGATGGCGCCCGGAATTCTGGCGCCCTGAGGATCTGCTGAATCGGACCGATGCCTTCACGTCGGCCGACGGAGCGCTGGCAGAAGTGTTTCGGGCGCGCCTGGTTGCCTCGTTGGGAATTGCGAGGGCCCGGGCGCTGCTGCCGGCCGAGATCCCCCCCGTCATGCCCGCCGGTCTCGACCCGCAGGTCGTGACCTACGCAGTCGGTGACGCGCTGCGCAGCGTCGGGACGGCGCCGTTCTTCATCAGATTGGACGCGCCGCTCAGTCGTAGTGTCCGGCTTGAGCCGGACCTTACAGGCAGCAATGCCTGGGTCGTCTCGGCTCGCCGGTCGGCGACCGGAGCGCCGCTTCTGGCCACCGACCCACATCGGACGCTGGCGAACCCGTCGCTTCGCTATCTCGTCCATCTGACAGCCCCAGGCTGGAACGTGATCGGCGCCACCGCCCCGTGGCTGCCGGGCGTCGTCATCGGCCACAACGATCGCGTGGCTTGGGGCATGACGTCGTTTCCCGCCGACGTCCAGAACGTGTACGTCGAGCGCCTCAATCCGGCCAACCGCCACCAGGTTGAGGATCGCGGCCGGTGGACCAACACCACCGTGGTCACCGAGTCGATGTGGCTCAAGGGCCGCACGGTGCCCATCACCTTCGACCTCGAATACACGCCGCGGGGCGTGGTCTTCGCCGTGGACAGCGAGAAGAATCTCGCCTTCGTCGTCCGGTGGAGCGGCGCGGAGCCTGGCACGGCGGGCGAGCTGGCCAGCCTCGCCCTCAATCGCACGGCGTCTGCAGCCGAGTTCCGTGCGGCGCTCGAGCGCTGGAAAATGCCGCCTGCCGAGTTCGTGTTCGCCGACCGTGACGGCGTCATCGGCTCGCAGGTTGCCGCGCGCGTCCCCATTCGCAGCGGGTGGAACGGGGCGCTGCCGGCACCCGGCTGGACCGGCGCCTTCGAGTGGAAAGGCTGGCGCACGCTCGACGAGTTGCCACACGACGCTCGTCCGGCCGCGGGGTATGTCGCATCGGCGAACCGTAGCCTGGCGCGAACGGGTCGGCTCCACGACGTGTTCGAGAGTGGACGGACGTTCACGCTCGACGATTTCAAGGATCTCCAGCACGACGTCCTCTCGTGGACGGCCGAGCGGCTGGTCCCGCTCGTCGTTCGTGTTCGGGTCGATCGCGAGGACGTCATGCGGGCACGCCAGCAGCTCCTGTCCTGGGATCGGAAGGTGACAACCGATTCGGTCGCGGCCGCGATCTACGTGACGTGGGAGCGGACGACACGACGGATGATGGCGGAGCAGCGGCTCGAGTCCGATCTCGCGGCGGAATTCGTCTCGCGTGCCGGCGATGTCTTCGTGGCGGCGCTGACCGCGCCGTCCCGCCGCTGGTTTGACGGCGACGTGATCCGATCGCGCGACGCGCTCCTCGGACGCGCCTTGACCGCGGCCGTTGACGAGCTTCGCGCGCAGGGTGGCCCGGTGGAAGCGGGCTGGTCGTGGGGCAGGCTCCACACCACCACCTTCGGCCATCCGCTGGCGATCACCGACGCGGCCAGGCGTCTGTTCGCCGTCGGGCCGTTTGCGAGGGCCGGGTACGCCGACACTCTCATGTCGACGTCGGGCCCGGGGTTCGAGGCGACGGTCGGTGCGTCATTCAGCGCAATCTTCGATCTTGCGGATTGGGATCGGTCTGTCGCTCAGAACGCGCCCGGGCAATCGGGATCGCCGGCCAGCCCGCACTTCGGCGATCTCGCGAAGCTGTGGGCGGCGGGCGAGTATTTTCCGTTGCCGTTCAGCGAGGCCGCCGTCCAGGCGCAGGCCGAGTCGGTCCTGACGCTCGTTCCTGCACGCTGACCGTCCGCCTGAAGGCGGACACTACATACGATCTACTGATTGTTCGGTCTGTTGATCGTTCGCATACGTAGTGTCCGGCTTCAGCCGGACCGTGGTCTACTTCACTCGGTGGCAGTGATAACAACCGAACGCCACTCGTGCGCGGTTGTATTCGTAGGATTGCGTGAAATCGAAAGCAGGACGGCCGAGCACGCGCGCCATGCCAGGCATCACGATCTCGCGCATGTAGGCCGTGAGCATCTCCTTCTCCCGGTAGGTCAGGTAGCCGTAGATCGCATTCCGCATCTGCGCGTCCATGGTCCCCCCGAACGCCTCCCATCCCTGATCGCGCAGATCAGGCTGCGGCAGCCTGGCGACGGCCGGCATCTGCCATTCGCGATCTTCCCCGTCCGGCCCGTGACACGTCTGGCACGTGATAGAAGCCGGCCCACTCTTGAACGGGCCGAGTGCCACGCGCGCCCAGGGCATCACGTCCTGCTCCATGAAGCGCACGATGTCGGCACGCGGGCGCTTCAGGCCGCCGGGGTAGATCGGATCGTCGGGAGGGAAGACGACCGCGCTCGCCTTGCCCGAGCAGCCGCCGAGCGACAACGCGACAAGCGCCAGCGCGAGCAGCTGCAAACCAGCCCTTCGTGTCATCTGCAAACCTCAGCGTGTCCTCAGTGTAGCAGCATCACCACGTGATCCGCCGCCGCCACCACCGCTCCGCCGGAATGCGTCTGGCGAAGGTCCGCGATGTCGCCGAGCAGAATCTCGTCTACGCCACCGCCCCCGGAGTGCCTGGCATGAACCAGCCGTATGCTCCCGTGACTCCGTGCCTCTGTGATCCTCGTGCCTCAGTGGCTAAGACACCGACAGCTTGTACAATGCGCCGATGCGCCTGCGCGAGCTCAACGTCGGCTGCTTCGGCGGCGGCACGGGGTTGCCGAGTCTGCTCGGCGGCCTGAAGAACAACCCTTGGCTTCACACCAACGCGATCGTCACGATGTTCGACAGCGGCGGGAGCTCCGGACAGCTGCGTGACGAGCTCGGCGTGCTGCCCCCGGGCGACGTGCTGCGGTGCGCGCTGGCGCTGGCGCGCAACACGCGCGAGGCGCGGCGGGTGTTGCTCGCGCGGCTGCCGACGCTCGAGCACGCGCGGCTGAGCGGTCACACCGGCGGCAACCTCCTGCTGTCGATGATGGAGCGTTACAGCGGCGATTTTCTCGACGCCGTGGACGGCCTGCGCGCGCTGCTCGGCTGTCGCGGGCGCGTCTGGCCGGTCAGCGTCGAGCAGGCGTCGGTGTGCGCGGAGTACGGCGACGGGACGATCACGCGCGGCGAGGTCGAGGTCGATGCGGGACAGGTCTCTGGTCGTCTCATCCGACGTATCTGGCTGGAGCCAGCGGTGTCGATCCACCCGGCGGTCGCGAGAGCGATCGCGGATTTCGACGCCGCCATCATCGGCCCGGGCAGCTTTTACACCAGCCTGATGCCGACCTTGCTCGTGGGCGGTGTCGCCGACGCGCTGGCCAAGATGCGCGGTCCGATCATCCTGGTCGCCAATCTGCTCACCGAGGGCCGTGGCATGAACGGATTCACGGCCGCCGAGGCCGTCGCCAGGATTGAGGACGCGATTGGGCGCAAGGTCGACGTCGTGATTGCCAACGTGAAGGTGCCATCTCCGCAGGTGCTCGGCCGATACGCGGTCGAGCACAAAGAGCCGCTGGCGATCGGATCGCTCAATGAGCACTGCGAACTGGTGGGCGGGGAGTTCTGGACCAGCGAGATCGCGCGCCACGATCGGCCGCGTCTCGCCTACGCCGTGTGGAGTGTGCTCTCCCGGCGTCTACTGGGAGATGCCTAGCGAGTCCGTTTCGGTTTCCGTTTCGCTTTGGGTTGTGCCGCGCGATCGATGATTGCTGTCAGCATCGCGCCGGCGGCGCCACCTTTGGCTGGTTTGCCAGATCGCCACACCTCCGGCGTGTCCGCGGCGAGGATGTCCTCGAGGTCGCCGTCGCTCTTGATGCTCTTCGGCGAAAACTCGGTGATGTCGAGATCGCCCGACCACTCGTCGCGATGTTTGATCAGCAGCCAGCTTCGGCCATCACCTGATCCGGTCGCCCCTTCCCCCCGGCCCGATCCACGCCGCGCGCCGGGATAGCGGCCGCTCGTTCGTACGAGTACCCACGACCCTTTGAGCTTGTAGCCGTTCAGCGTGAACTTGAGATCGCCCTTCGCGAGCGCCGCGTCGACGTCGGCGACCTCCGGCGTCCAGGTGCCGCGATCCCACAGCATCACGATGCCCGCGCCGTAGCCTTCTGGGATGACGCCTTCGAACTCGCCGTACTCGATCGGGTGGTCTTCGACGTGCATGGCGAGCCGCTTGACCGATGGATCGAGCGACGGCCCCTTCGGCACGGCCCATGAGAGAAGCACACCGTTGTGCTCCAGACGGAAATCGTAGTGGAGATGACTGGCGAGGTGCTTCTGGACGCAGAAGAACCCTTCGTGCGTCTTGCTCTTCGCCGCCTTGCCGGCCGGCTCTGGCGTCTTGCTGAAGTCTCGCTTCTTTCGATACTCATCAAGAGGCATGGAATTTCAGAATGCAGATTTCAGAATGCAGATTGAAATCGGGCAACAAAACTGCAATCTGCAACGCAAGCGTCAGTGGACCCCGCCCTGCAGCTCGGTCAGCCGCTTGCGCAAGACGAGGATGACGATGCCCGCGACAATCGGTAAGATCGCGACGGCGCCGAGGAGCGTCGGCAGGGGCAGCTCCTCGTAGAATGACGCCGCCTGTCCCCCGATGAAGTTGCCCACCGACGCGCCGAGGAACCAGACGCCCATCATCAGGCCCACGATGCGTGAGGGTGCCAGCTTGGTCATCGAGCTCAGGCCGACAGGACTGAGGCATAGCTCGGCAAGGGTATGAATCACGTACACCATGAACAGCCAGCTGATGCCAACTTTGGCGCCCGTGTCCGCCAGTTGGGCCCCCGGAACGAGGTAGAGGAAACCCAAGCCGACGCCAACCAGACCCAGCGCGAACTTGGTCGGATAGGCCGGCCCGCGGTCGCCGAGCTTGACCCAGAGCCAGGCGAACACCGGCGCAAGGAGAAAGATGGCCATCGCGTTCAGCGACTGCCACCAGCTGCTCGGAAACGCGTTGCCGAAGGCCACGTTCTCTGTGCTTCGGTCGGCGAACAGATTCAGGGTCGATCCCGCCTGCTCGAAGACCGACCAGAAGAGCGCGGCCGACACGAAGTACACGCCAATCACGTACAATCGCTTGCGCTCGACCGGCGTCCAGTCGCTCGCGAAGAACAGCCACCCGAAGAAGACGAGCGTGACGAGCAGCAGGATGTAGCCGTATGCGCCCGTGATCTGCGATGCCGTCACGGGAAGTACTCCGCTGGCGATCGCCAGACCCAGCGCGACGAGCAGCGCAAAGCCACCGCCCAGCCAGACGATGGCCTGTTGTTTCAGCTTCGCGGCTGCTTCGGGCGACGAAGCCGGCGCGGGCTCGATGCCCGCGCTGCCGAGCGCGCGTCCTCCGAGGACGTACTGCAGCAGGCCGAACGTCATCCCGACACCGGCGGCGCCGAATCCCCAGTGCCACGCGGAGTTTGGATCCATGCCCCATCCCACGATCCGCGCGCGGAATCCTTCGCTTTGCGCAAGGTACCCGGTGATGAGCGGACCAAAGAACGCGCCCAGGTTGATCCCCATATAGAAAATCGAAAATGCGGCGTCTCGCCTGACGTCATCCTGTGCGTACAACTGACCGACGATGGCGCTGATGTTGGGCTTGAGGAGACCCGTGCCGAGTACGACCAGCAGCAGACCCAGGTAAAACGCACCGGTCGTCGGGACGGCCAGCGAGTAATGGCCAGCGGCGATCAAGATCCCGCCGTAGAGCACGGCGCGCCGTTGCCCGATCAGGCGGTCCGCAATCCAGCCACCCGGCAGGCTCATCAAGTAGACGAGCGACGTGTAGGTCCCGTAGATGGCGCCGGCGGCGGCGACGTCGAGTCCCATGCCGCCAACGGCGGTCGCCGCCGTCATGTACAAGATGAGGAAGCCGCGCATGCCGTAGTAGCTGAAGCGCTCCCACATCTCGGCAAAAAACAGCGTGGAAAGGCCGCGGGGATGGCCAAAGAACGCGCGATCGGTGGCGACCGTGGAGGGAGCCAGGCTCGGGACGTCCAAGGTGGTCGTGGTCATCCGCCGCAGTCTACCAGACGTCGTGTCAGAATGGCTCAAGGCTCAGGGCTTCAAGCTCAAGGCTTTGCCAATTCCGTGCGCGCACTGCTGATCTCCACCTACGACCTCGGTCGCCAACCCGTCGGCCTGGCTTCGCCGGCGGCCTGGCTCCGCAACGCCGGCTGGGACGTGGACTGCGTGGACCTGGCCAAGGACCGCCTTCGGGAGGCGAGCGTGTCGGGAGCCTCGCTGATCGGCGTGCATCTGCCAATGCACACCGCGACGCGGCTGGCGGGGCCGATCATCGAGAAGGCGCGCCGGCTCAACGCGTCCGCTCGGCTATGCGCTTACGGGCTGTACGCACCGCCGAACGAATCGTGGCTGCGCTCGCTTGGCGTGGACGAGGTGTTGGGGGGTGAGTTCGAGGGAGATCTTGTCGACATCGCGCGTGCGATCGCGAATGGCGTACGTAGGCCGGACCTTAGGTCCGGCGTCAAGCATTCCAGCGCCACTGCCAAGACGATCCCGCGCCTCCAATTTCTCGTTCCGGATCGATCCGGGCTGCCGCCGCTTTCACGCTACGCGACGCTGCACATGCCTGACGGCACACGCAAGGTCGTCGGTTCGACAGACGCGAGCCGCGGCTGCAAACATTTGTGCCGGCATTGTCCGGTCGTGCCGATCTACCAGGGACAGTTTCGCGTCGTGTCGCCCGACGTCGTAGCGGCCGACATCGATGCGCTCGTGGCGGCCGGCGCCCAACACATCACCTTCGGCGATCCCGATTTCTTCAACGGTCCCACACACGCCATGCGCATCATCACGGCCTTGCACGCCGCGCATCCGTCCGTGAGCTACGACGTCACGATCAAGATCGAGCACCTGCTGCAGCATCGTCTCTTGCTGCCGCGCCTGATGGAGTCCGGCTGCGCGTTTGTGACGAGCGCCGTCGAGTCGATCGATGACTGCGTGCTGGGGATCCTCGACAAAGGCCACACGCGGGCCGACTTCATCGAGGCGGTGGCGCTCTGCCGCGATGCCGGCGTGGCGCTCGTCCCGACCTTCGTGGCGTTCCATCCCTGGCTGACCCTCGATGATTACTGCGATCTCGTCGACACGATCGAGGCCTTGGATGTGGTCGAGCACGTCGCGCCCATTCAGCTGGCGATTCGCCTGCTCGTTCCGGAGGGTTCGCGGCTGTTGGAGCTCGAGGACTTCCGCCAGCGGATCGGCCGATTCGATCCGGCGACGCTGACCTATCGCTGGTCGCACGCCGACCCGAGGGTCGAGGAGCTGCATCGTGACGTCACGACGCTTGTGGGAGTGCGCCTCAACAGCGGCCGCGCCGCGATCTTTGATGAGATCTCGACGCTCGCGCACGAGCGCGCCGGCACGCCGCGGCCGAGCAGGCCGCGGGCTGGCCCTCGGGCCGGCGTGCCGTACCTGAGCGAGCCCTGGTACTGTTGCGCGGAACCCAACCCGGAGCAGGTAAGTCTTGTCTAGGTGCTCGTCCAAGTGGCTTGTTGCCACGAGTCAGCGCCGCGAGCGAAGCGAGCGGTGGCAGGTGCGTGGGGGTGGGGCCCCGCGCACAAAGTGAATAATGCCGCGCGTACTGCTGCTAGCCACCACGACGGGGTACCAAACGAGATCCTTTGGCGAGGCCGCCGAGCGCCTTGGTGTGGATCTTGTATTCGCCACCGATCGCTGCGCCGTACTCGATGATCCCTGGCGGGACGGCGCGATCCCGATTCGGTTTCACGACGAGCTCAGGTCGGTCGACGCGATCCGGGCTGCCCATCGCGACCGGCCGATTGACGGCGTCCTCGTCGTGGGCGACCGGCCGACAGTCTTTGCCGCGCGCGTGATGGAGGCGCTCGGACTGCCGGGCCATTCACCGGAGGCGGCGGCTGCGGCGAAGAGCAAGTTACGCTCGCGCGAGCGCCTGCGCGATGCGGGTCTCCCAGTGCCCTGGTTCGTCTCCACGATGATCGACGGCGATCCGCACGAAGTGGCGCAGTCCGCTACGTACCCGTGCGTCATCAAGCCGTTGGCCCTCTCCGCCAGTCGCGGCGTCATGCGCGCCGATGATCCCGAGGGGCTGATTGCCGCGTTCTTCCGGCTGCGCGCGCTTCTCCGGTCGCCTGACGTTCGCGTCGAGCAGGACGAAGCGCACGAGATGGCCCTCGTCGAAGGATTCATCCCGGGTCGCGAATACGCCGTTGAGGGCGTGCTCCATCACGGCGCGCTGAAGGTACTCGCGATCTTCGACAAGCCCGATCCCCTCGACGGGCCGTTCTTTGAGGAAACGATCTATGTGACCCCCTCGGTCGCGCCGGCCGGAGTCCAGGAGGCGATCGCCTCGACGACGGCGCGGGCGGTTCAGGCGCTTGGCCTGCGGCACGGTCCGATCCACGCCGAGTGCCGCGTCAATCACGATGGCGTTTTCATCCTGGAGGTGGCTGCCCGTCCGATCGGCGGCCTCTGCGCGCGCGCGCTGCGATTCGAAAGAACTGGGATTGGGGAATCCCAAACCCCGATCCCCCTAGAGGAGCTTCTGGTGCGTCATGCTCTAGGCGAATCGCCTGGCGCCTGGCGACGGGAATCCGTGGCGTCGGGCGTGATGATGATCCCGATCCCGAGGCGCGGCGTGTTTCGGCGTGTCGAAGGGGCAGAGGATGCTCGTCGCGTCGCCGGCATCGACGATCTGCGCATCACGGCGAAAACCGATCAGCTGCTCGTCCCGCTTCCTGAGGGCGCAAGCTACCTCGGGTTCATTTTTGCGCACGGCGACAGCCCGGCCGATGTCGAGCGGGCACTCCGCGGCGCGCACGCCAGGCTCGACTTTTTGATCGAGCAGGAGCTCCCGGTACTTCACGGACAGCGAGATCCAGTACAATCACCCCATGGCTGATGCATGCGATCCGACGCCGCCAGCGGCGCCGGTCGGTAACAAGAGCGGGCGGAAGGTCTTCTGCGGGAAGTTTCAGAAAGAGCTGCCCGGCCTCGACTCCCCGCCGTGGCCCGGCGAGCTCGGCGCGCGCATCTACGAGAACATCTCAGCGCAGGCGTGGAAACTCTGGGAGGATCGTATGAAGATGATCCTCAACGAGTACCGCCTCATGCCGTGGCAGAAAGAGGCGCAAGACCTCGTCGCCAAGCACATGGAAGATTTCTTCTTTGGCGAAGGCGCCGCGCTCCCTCCCGGGTACGTTCCGCAACAAGCCAAGTAGGGCGGGCCGCCTACTTCTTCTCGATTCGCCTCGAGCTCGAACGACTGGATAGTCCGATCGCCGTCAAGGGCTGAGGAACGCCGGCTGGAATTCGAGGCCGAAGCGCATCCTCGGCCCGGTTCCGCCGTACTTGCCGATGCCCACGCCGCCGTGGACGTGAAGCGCGCCGATCGGACCCTCGTACACGGGCTTCCCGACCCGTGTGCAGGCCGCGGGCCTGCGCGACGGGGCGGGCCTGCCTCGGTTCGTCGAGCAGCAGTTTCGCCGTGGACGGCGTCTTCGCGAGGACGGGGGGCGCCCTGGCGTTTCATCCGGCGCCACGCCTCACGGATCTGGATGTGGCGGAAGTGCTGGCCACGGTGGAGCCGCGGATCCGGCGCGTGCTCGAAAGAAGTTACGTCAGGGTTTGGGTTTCGTGGTAATATACGACTAAATTTGTCGTATATCAGAGACGTTGATGCTAAGGCTCTCCAAGAAGACGGATTACGCCTTGATGGCGATGAAACATCTCGCGTCCGATCCGTGGCGTCGGGCGGCCAGTGCCCGGGAAATCGCCGAAACGTATGACATTCCGATCGAGTTGATGGCCAAGGTGCTGACGCGGCTCGTACGGTCGGGTTTGCTCGTCTCGCACCAAGGCGTTCACGGCGGTTACGAGCTCGCGCAGCCGCCTGCGGCGACCTCGGTGGCGGCGGTCCTCGAAGCCATCGACGGACCTTTGACCATGACCGCCTGCACGCACGGCGACCACGAGTGCGATCAGTTTTCGAAGTGCAACGTCCGCGACCCGTTGCGCTGCGTCCGGGATCGGATCGCGGCGCTCCTGGCCGAGTGCAGCATTGCGGAGATGACGACCGACCCCGACCCGTCGGCGCCGCCGGTCACGCTGATGTCGTCGCCGGTCGGGCGCCGCGCGCCGGCGTTGTCAGCCGCGTCGAGGGAGCCATGATCGAGATTCGCGAAAGCGCCGCGCGGCAGATTCGGAAGCTGCTCGCGAAGCAGCACATGGACGAGAGTGGCCTGCGGATCGGGCTGAAGGCCGGCGGCTGCTCGGGCTTCGAGTACGTGTTTGCCTGGGAACAGGCGCCGCACGAAGGCGATCACGTGTTTGAAGGTCCAGAAGGCGCCAGGGTCTTCGTCGATCCCCGGAGCTTCCGGCTGCTGGACGGCACCGTGCTCGGCTACGACACGAGCCTGATCAGCCGAGGCTTTCTCTTCGAAAACCCGCACGCCAAGAGCACGTGCGGCTGCGGCATCTCGTTCAGTGTCGAGGACACTCACCTCGCCAGTCCTGACGGGCTCGCCGAGGAGGACCACCAATGACCACAGCGACGCGCACGATCGAGGAACTTACCAACCGGGAATACCAGTACGGCTTCGTCACCGACGTCGAAGCCGAGACCGTCCCGAAAGGCCTCAGCGAGGAGGTCGTCCAGCTGATCTCCGAGAAGAAACGCGAGCCCACGTGGCTGCTCGAGTGGCGCCTGAAGGCGTACCGCACCTGGCTCACCATGAGCGAGCCGACGTGGCAGAACGTGCACTACCCGGCGATCGACTACCAGGACATCATCTATTACTCGGCGCCCAAGAAGAGACCGACGCTCACCAGCCTCGAGGAGGTCGATCCGGAAATCCGCGCCACCTTCGAGAAGCTTGGGATTCCGCTCGAAGAACAGAAGCTGTTCGCCGGCGTCGCGGTCGACGCCGTGTTCGACAGCGTCTCGGTCGCGACGACGTTCCGGACGAAGCTGGCGGAGCTGGGGATCATCTTCTGTTCTTTCTCCGAGGCGGTGCAGGAGCATCCCGATCTCGTGCGGAAGTACCTCGGCACCGTCGTGCCGTACACCGACAACTTCTTCGCGACGCTCAACTCGGCCGTCTTCAGTGACGGGTCGTTCGCCTTTATCCCCAAGGGCGTCCGCTGTCCGATGGAACTGTCCACGTATTTCCGCATCAATGCGCGGAACACCGGTCAGTTCGAGCGCACGCTCATCATTGCCGACGAAGGCGCGCGCGTGAGCTATCTCGAGGGCTGCACGGCGCCGATGCGGGACGAGAACCAATTGCACGCTGCCGTCGTGGAGCTCGTCGCGCTCGATAACGCGACGATCAAGTACTCGACGATCCAGAACTGGTACCCGGGCGACAAGCAAGGCAAGGGCGGCATCTTCAACTTCGTCACCAAACGCGGCACAGCGGCTGGCGTGAACTCGAAGATCACCTGGACGCAGGTCGAAACCGGGTCCGCCATTACGTGGAAGTACCCGGGCTGCATCCTACTTGGCGACAATTCGATCGGCGAGTTCTATTCGGTCGCGACGACCAACAACTGGCAACAGGCTGACACCGGCACCAAGATGATCCACCTCGGCCGGAACACGAAGAGCACGATCATCTCGAAGGGGATCTCGGCGGGGCACGGCCAGAACACCTACCGCGGTATGGTGAAGATCGGCAAGCAGGCGCACGGCGCGCGCAACTACTCGCAGTGCGACTCGCTGCTCATCGGCGATCAGTGCGGCGCCCACACGTTCCCGTACCTAGAGATCAAGAACACGTCGGCGAGGGTGGAACACGAGGCGTCCACCTCGAAGATCGACGAGGACCAGATCTTCTATTGCCGCCAGCGCGGCCTCTCGACCGAGGACGCCGTGAACCTGATCGTCAGCGGATTCTGCAGAGAAGTCTTCCGCGAGCTGCCGATGGAGTTCGCCGTGGAAGCGCAGAAACTCCTCAGCGTCAGTCTGGAAGGCAGTGTCGGCTAAGTCATCATGACCATGCTTGATATCCACAACCTCCACGTGCGGGTCGGCGGCAAGCCGATCCTTCAAGGCATCGACCTCTGCGTCAACGCCGGCGAAGTCCACGCCATCATGGGACCAAACGGCTCGGGCAAGAGCACCCTCGCGCGCGCGCTGTCCGGCCACCCCGACTACCAGGTGACCGAGGGCGAGGTGTCGTACGAGCGTCGCGATCTACTCGCGATGGATCCGGAAGAGCGCGCCCGCGAGGGCGTGTTCATGGCGTTCCAGTACCCGGTCGAGATCCCTGGTGTGAACAATGCGTACTTCCTGAAAGCGGCCCTGAACGCGATCCGCACGCACCGCGGGCAGGAGGAGCTCGACGCCATCGAGTTCATGGCACTGATGCGCGAGAAGTCGACGCTGCTCGAGATAGACCCGAGCATGCTCACCCGTTCTGTCAACGAAGGCTTCTCCGGCGGCGAGAAGAAGCGCAACGAGATCTTTCAGATGGCGGTGCTCGAGCCGAAGCTGGCGATTCTCGACGAAACCGATTCGGGCCTCGACATCGATGCACTCAAGCTCGTTGCGAATGGCGTCAACGCGATGCGGAGCCCGGAGCGGGCCATCATCGTCGTCACCCACTATCAGCGGCTGCTCGATTACATCGTCCCCGACGTCGTGCACGTGCTGTCGGGAGGGCGGATCGTGAAGTCTGGCGACCGGGCGCTCGCGCTCGAGCTCGAAGACAAAGGATACGGCTGGCTCGAGCCAGAGGCGGCGGCCACCGCCCCGGCCGCGAAAGCGTAAGGACATCCGCATGACTCGCGTCATTGTTTCCAGGCAGTCCAGCCCGCAGACCGACGCCTATCTGGCCGATTGCGATCGTCTTGTTACCGCCCACTCCGCGACGGAGCCCTCATGGCTGCGGAATCTGCGCCGGAAGGGGATCGAGCACTTCGCGGACGCCGGCTTTCCTACGACGCGCGATGAGGAATGGAAGTTCACCAGCGTCGCGCCGATCGCCGACCGGTATTTCGCGCCGGCGCACGATCGTCAGAGCGGCCTCACGACGGATCTGGTGGAGAACTGGGCCGGCGCACTCGGCGGCTACCGGCTCGTGCTGGTGAATGGCGCGTATGCGCCACAGTTTTCCGTCGGCGGGTTGCCTGGCGGCGTGCATGTGTCCAGTCTGCGGTCTATCCTGGCCACGAACCCGGCGGCCGTGGAGCCGTATCTCGGCCGGTTCGCCCACCCTGATCGGCAAGCGTTCACGGCGCTGAACACGGGTTTCCTCCAGGACGGCGCATTCGTGTGGATCCCGCCGGCCACGATCATCGAACAGCCCATTTCGCTGCTGTTCGTGTCGGCATCGCCCGAGACCGCCAGTGTGTCGCACCCGCGCGTGCTGATCGTCGCCGGCGACCGCAGTCAGGCCCGGATCGTCGAAGATTACGCCGGTCCGCCGGGACAGGAGTACTTCACGAACGCGGTCACGGAGGTCGTGATCGGGTCCGGCGCGGTGGTCGATCACTACAGGCTGCAACGCGAGAGCCAGCGCGCCTGTCACATCGGCAGCATGTACGTGCACGGCACCCGTGACAGCACCTTTTCGTCGCACTCGATCGCGTTCGGCGGCGCGCTCGCCCGGAACGACATCACCGCCGTGCTCGACGGCGAGGGCGGCGACTGCACGTTGGACGGTCTGTATCTCGTGGACGGCCGGCGGCTGATCGACAATCACACGACGATCGACCATGCTAAGCCGCACTGCGGCAGCCACGAGCTGTACAAGGGGATCCTCAGCGGGCACGCTCGTGCCGTCTTCAACGGCAAAATCATCGTACGGCCCGACGCCCAGAAGACCGACGCCAGGCAGACGAACAAGGCCCTGCTGCTCTCCGACGATGCGCAGATCAATACGAAGCCGCAACTCGAGATCTTCGCCAACGACGTGAAGTGCACGCATGGCGCGGCAGTGGGTCAGCTCGACGAGGACGCGATCTTTTATCTGCGGGCGCGGGGCCTCGACCTGCAGCAGGCGCGTGACATGCTGATCCACGCGTTCGCGGTTGACGTGCTCAACCGGATCCGGATCGAGCCGCTCAGGAAGTCGCTCGAAGAGCACCTGCTCTCAGAGCTACCCGCGGCCGGGGGGCCGTCAAACCAGCAATGACCAGCATCGCCGCGCCGTCCCAGGTGGGCTTCAACGTGCGCTGGATCCGCGAGGACTTTCCCATTCTTCGGCAGACCGTGCACGGCAAGCCGCTCGTGTACCTGGACAACGCCGCGACGGCGCAGAAGCCTCGTGCGGTGCTTGACGCGTTGATGGCCTACTACAGCGAGGACAATGCGAACGTCCATCGCGGCGTCCACCTGCTCAGCGAGCGCGCCACCCAAGCGTTCGAGGACGCCCGCGCCACGGTGCAGCGCTTCATTAACGCAGCCTCCGCGCGCGAAATCGTCTTCACGCGCAACGCCACCGAAGGCATCAATCTGGTGGCCCAGACCTTCGGCCGTGCACGTCTCGGCCCGGGAGACGAGGTGGTGATCTCCGCCATGGAGCACCACTCCAACATTGTGCCCTGGCAGATGGTGTGTGAGGAAAAGGGCGCGTCGCTGCGGGTGATTCCGATCACCGACGAGGGGGCGCTGCAGATCGAGGAGTACGAGCGGCTTCTCGGGTCCCACACGCGGCTGGTCTCGATCGTCCATCTGTCGAACGTGCTCGGGACGATCAATCCCGTCCGGCAGATGATTGCGATGGCGCATCGCCGTGGCGTGCCGGTGCTCATCGACGGATCCCAGGCGACCCATCACATGGCGGTGGACGTTCAGGCGCTCGACGCCGACTTCTACGTGTTCACGGGCCACAAGCTGTACGGACCGACCGGGATTGGCGTGTTGTACGGCAAGGAGCGGCTGCTCGACGAGATGCCGCCGTATCAGGGTGGCGGCGACATGATCAGCTCGGTCACCTTCGAGAAGACCACGTACAACGTCCTGCCGTACAAATTCGAAGCGGGGACCCCGAACATCGCAGGCGCGGTGGGGTTGGCGGCGGCAGTGGACTACATCACCGCGATCGGGATGGATCGCATTACGGCCCACGAACGTGAGCTGCTTGCGTACGGAACGGCGGCGCTGTCGGGGGTGCCGGGCCTGACACTCATCGGAACGGCGCCCGAGAAGGCGAGCGTGCTCTCGTTCGTGATGGACGGCGTGCACTCGCACGACATCGGCACCGTCGTCGATCAGGAAGGCGTCGCGATCCGCACGGGGCACCACTGCGCGCAGCCCCTGATGCAGCGCTTGGGCATTCCCGCCACCGCGCGCGCGTCGCTGGCGCTCTATAACACTCGCGAGGAGATCGACGCCCTCGTCGCGGCGCTCCACAAAGTCCGCGAGCTCTTCACGTGACGCGCCGAGGGTTGCCAGCGTCCGATCTTCGGGAACTCTATCAAGAGGTCATTCTCGACCATAACCGCCGGCCGCGCAACTTCCGCGCGATTGAAGGCGCCAGCCGGCACGCCGAGGGCTACAACCCGCTCTGCGGGGATCGGCTGTCCCTCTACCTGAAGGTCGAGGACGCCGTGATCAAAGACGCCAGCTTCCAGGGATCGGGATGCGCGATCTCGAAAGCGTCGGCTTCGATGATGACCGACAGCGTCAAGGGTAAAACGCTGAGCGAGGCCCGCGGCATGTTCGAGCAATTCCGCCAGATGGTGACCGGGAACGCCGACCCGCTCGCTCATCCAGAACGGCTGGGCAAGCTCGCTGTGTTCGAAGGCGTCCGCAACTACCCGGCGCGCGTGAAATGCGCGAGCCTCGCCTGGCACACGCTTCGCTCCGCGATCGACGCGAAGGACGAGGTCGTGTCGACAGAAACGGAATAACGCGACCGACGGTCATGCCAGACAACATCATCAAGCTCACCGACGAACACGCGGCGCGCGCCGAAGAGGCGGTGCGTGTGGCTTCGAAGGCGGGCGCGACAACCGGCGCGATCTTCGAGCGTCGTGACCCCGTCAAGACTCTCGCGATGCAACCGCAGATCGTCGAGGTGCTCTCGACGATCTTTGACCCCGAGATCCCCGTCAACATCTACGAACTCGGCCTCATCTACGAGATCGCCGTCGACGCCGACCACGGGGTCGGCATTCGCATGACGTTGACGGCGCCTGGCTGCCCCGCCGCTCAGAGCCTGCCCGTCGAAGTCGTCAACAAGCTGAAGCAGCTGCCCGGCATCGCCGACGCGCACGTGGACATCGTCTGGGACCCGCCTTGGGACAAAGACCGGATGTCGGATGCCGCGAAACTGCAACTCGGGATGTTCTGACCGTCTCGCCGGCTGACATCGCTCGTCCGTAGTACGCGCTGGGCATTGGTCACCTTACTGGATTGGATTTGGCCTTTCCGGGACATCGGGCGCCGCCTGAAAATGCCGGGAAATCCGGAGTCTCGATCTTGTTGGTCAGCTTCTATCAGGCCGAATTTCGCTCAAGTTGACAATGCCAGCTGGCCCGCTCGTAATATAGGACTAATGTAGTCGTGTGTTCACGACCGCGATTTGATTCGATAGGTTCTGCGCCTCTACCGCGCAACGGGCGCAGGTGTAGTCCTTCAGTCTTTGGTTCTTGGTCCTTGGTCCGAGGGCGCGATGCCTTCGATGACGCGCGGCGTTGACGACGCAAATTCATATGTCAGCCATCGACGATGCAAAGACCCTTGGTCGCGCGCGTCTCTCGTTCGCCGACCAGCACGACATCGACGAGTTCATCGCCACGCTGGAGAAGTTTGAGCGCGGGGAGATCGGCCCCGACCAGTGGCGCGCATTCCGCACGCCAAAACATCCAGTTCCATTTCGTGAAGCTGCACGATGTGGAGCTGGCGATGCAGCTCCTCGCCAACGTCGGTGTCACCACGCGCGAAGCCTGCGGGAACTCGGTGCGCAACATCACCTGCTGCCCGTACGCCGGTGTGGCCAAGAGCGAGCTCTTTGACGTCACCCCGTTCGCCGACGCGCTGACCCGGTACCCCTACGGCACCCGCTGTCTTCGTCTCTGCCGCGCAAGTTCAAGATCGCCTTCGAAGGTTGCCCCGAGGACCACGCGTTCACCGCGATTCACGACATCGGTCTCAAGGCCCGTTTGCGCGAGACGAACGGCGGTGCCGAGCTCGGGTTCCGGATCACCGTCGGTGTGGCGCGGCGACCATGTGCCGGTCGGGCAACCTGCTCCACGAGTTCGCGCCTGCCGGCGATCTCCTCGACGTCGCCGAGGCCATCGTACGCGTCTTCCATCGCCTCGGCGATCACGAACACAAGCACATGAACCGGATGAAGTTTCTCATCAAGGCGCTCGGCTGGGAGGGCTACCACGACGCGTACGAGAAGGAAAGGGAGCGCATCCGGGTCGAGGGCGGCGCGAAGCTCTCCTTCAGTCCGAACGATCCGCCCGTCGAGCACGCTCCCACCGGGGCACGCGGACCCGCTCCGTCTCCAGCGGACGTCGCCACGCGCGCCGCGAGCTCGATCGTCCAGGGCCCCGGCATCACGCCGGCAGTCAAGCCTGAACTTGCGACGACTGCGGCTGACTTCGCACGCTGGGAGAAAACGAACGTCCGGCCCCAGAAGCAGGAGGGTTGCTCGACCGCGACGGCGTTCTTCGGACGTATCGAGCTGCCCCGCGTCAAGCAACTGCTCGCGGACCTCGAGACGATGACCTCCGAGTCGGCGGAGCCGCAGGACTATGTGGACCTCGCTGAGACGAGCGAGTTCAGGCCGCAGACAATGGCCGGTGAGTGCGCATCGTAGCTCGCCCTCGGGCACTGCCTCACGGAAACGGCATAGACAAGAGGAAAGGATCCATGGCTGACTTTGTGAGGGTAGCGACGACAAACGAAATCGAGCCCGGTTAGGCACGACTCGTCGACGTCCCGGGCAAGTCGATCGCCCTCTTCAACGTCGAGGGTCAGTTCTTCGCGCTCGACAACACGTGCACGCATAGGGGCGGCCCCTTTGGCCGAGGGAGAGATCTCGGGCCACGAAGGACTTGTCCCTGGCACGGCGCAAGGTTCGATGTTCGGAGAGGGGAGGTCGTTGGTCCGCCGGCCCAGCAAGCCGTCGCGCGCTACGGCGTCCGCGTGACGGAAAGCGACACCGAGATCGAGATGTAGGAGCGACCCCCTGCCATCTCGCCACGCGCGTCATCGATCAACATGCCGGAGGAAGATTTCACTCCATCGAGGCAACCCTCCAGGTCATTGAAAAGTGTGCCAGTCGTCTCACAGTCGGCGACGCGGAAGGACACGTGCGCCGCTCGAACCGGTTACGCTGGGTTGAAGGCGGCGCATGTATAAGCTGAACGGAATCATGCGGCAAGGCACGATCGATTCGTCGTTGACGTCTGCGCGTTACGCCACCTTGGAGGAAGCGCGCGCCGGCGCGCGCGAACTTCTCCGTGATGACCGCGTACTGCGGGCGATGATCGTGTGGAACGAAATCCCTCCCCGCTTTGTCGAGTGGGTCGAGAGGTGATCTGACCGCACCCTCTCACGAAGCTGCTGAAACGGTCTGTAGCGGCCTGTCGTCTGAGGGGGGAACCCCGGGCGGATCTGAGAACGGGCGTTATCGTCGATCAGTCTGGTCCTTGGCATCTGGCTTATCGCCGCGCTCTTCGCACTGGGCGAGGTTGGGACGAGCCGAATTCCTTTGGCCAATGATGTCACCTTGGGCGTGTTGCTTGTGGCGTCCTCGGCGGGATGCTCGCGGCCTCGGCGCCACCCGTGATCGCCACGTGGTTCCACATCGTGTGCGGGGTCTGGCTCGTCGTCGCGCCATTCGCCTTGCAGTATCGAGCCGTGTCGCGCGCGGTGGTCGATGATGTAGCTGTCGGGATCGTCGTGCTCAGCGCGATCGAGCCACATGGGCTCTTGCGCGCCCCGATCGGGGCGGCGTGAGGCATGCATCTACTCCAGTGCGCAACCTTTCCACGAGGGCTCGCTACCGGAGCCAGACAGAGCCTTGGGGAGGGAGGGCGCCGTGCCCACACAGGAGCGCGGATTTGCGTCAATGGATGCCAAGGACCATCGCGAGATTGCCAGCAAGGGCGGGAAAGCCGCGCATGCGAAGGGCGCCGCGCATGAATGGACGCAGGAAGATGCGGGAGAGGCCGGCCGCGAAGGTGGAATGTTGAGTCACCGGCGCGAGCCGTCGGGATGAATGGGCAAAGGACGTGCGAACCGACAGAAACTGATTTCAGAACAGGTGAGGACGAAACACGCGGTGTGGTCCGGCCACAGCGCTCGTACACAGAAGCCGTCGGCCTCGGGGCGAACACCAAAGCTCGGACGAGCCGCGAAGGCGCCAGGCAGATGAACGCACCCTGCGCCCAATGACGCTATCTCCCGCACATGGCGTCTTTACACATGGCGTCTTTCACTTGACGCGCGTTGCGCGGAGGAGTAGAGGAGTAGAAGCGGCGGGGTCTGCTGCTACGTGCCTCGTTCTTGGTGGAGGCCTGCATGAACGAGCCCGAAGTCATCGTCGGCATCGGCGGCGCCGTCCACAGCTTGCATGGCCGGGCCCTTCCTTAGGCATTTGCAGCGAACCCGGGGAGGTGACACATGGCGATCACGGCATCGATTGGCGATTTCCTCAAGCGCGAAGGAATTCCGTATCGCACGATCGCGCACCCTGTTGCGTACACCGCACAGGAGGAAGCGGCCATCGCGCACGTCCCCGGACGACGCTGGGCGAAGACCGTCGTCTGTCTCGCTGACGATCAACCGGTGCAGGTCGTCGTGCCCGCCGACCTGATCGTCGATCTGGAGCGGCTGCGTGAACTGGCCGGAGCTCGCGTGGTTCGACTGGGCACCGAAGACGAGATTGCCGCACTGTATCCCGAGTGCGAGCGGGGAGCCATGCCTCCGTTCGGGCCCCTGTACGGCCAGCGAGTCTACGTCGACACGACGCTGGTCGACGAGCCCGAAATCGTGTTCAACGCTGGCACCCACACCGACGCCATCAGGATGGATTACCGCGATTTTGCGGGAATCGTCAATCCGGTGGTGGGTGCGCTCGCGCGCCAGCTACCGCGCTGAGCGCGGACGTTATGAGGCGGCTGAGAAAGGGAAGCGATCGGGAGAACGGCCCATGAAGGACCTGGCCTCGAAACAGTGCGTGCCGTGCCGCGGCGGCGTGCCGCCGCTGAAGGGCGCCGAGCTCCAGGTGTTCCTGCGTGACGTCAATAACGGCTGGCAGGTGATCGACGAGCACCATCTCGAAAAGGAATATCGGTTTGAGAACTTCCGCGAGGCGCTGGACTTCACGATTCGTGTCGGCGAGCTCGCGGAAGAGCAACGCCATCACCCCGACATCTATCTCGCATGGGGCAAAGTCCGGCTCACGATCTGGACGCACAAGATCAATGGCCTGACGGAGAGCGATTTTGTCTTCGCGGCGAAAGCCGATCGGGAGCTGAAGCTGCCCAGTGGCACGCGTTACCAGGGTCTCTTGCTGGACCGAGTCAGTCAGTTCACCGGCTCTGGTGGTGGCCGGTAACTCAGCCCCGGCTCGTCCATAACGACCTCCTCTCACGGAAGGGCCGCCGTAGATGACCTGCCACACGAAGAACTGGTCGACGTTGGCTTCCTTCAGCGCACAGAATCAGATTGATCCGCGACCGCGGCACGAGCACCGCCAGCCGTCCCAGAAAGTCGAGGGGATCCCGCTCCAGGTGCGTCGTGCCATCGGCCCACCGATGCCGCAACTGCAGGACGATAAGAAACACTAAATGTTTCTTACCGTCTGACTGCGCCGCCCGCTCTCGATGTTGACGCGGCCTTGGCCTTGTCGGGCGACGAGGCCGTCGCATCAGCGCTTCCACGTCACCCAGGTCCTTCGCCCGTCCGGATGAACGCTTGTCGTCCATCGGATCGTTCGTTCGAGTCGAAGGCGAGATGAAGGCTGCCCCCACCAGCAGGTCGATCCGGTCACGCCCGCGCGAGCGACGCGACCTGCACGCGTGCGTCGTTGAAGCACGCGCCGCCGCCGAGATCGGTGAGCGTATCGGGCGCGAGGACAGTGGCCGTCGAGCCGTTCGCCGTGCTGCGCCGCCACAAGCCTTTCGGCAGGCTGACGGTCCCTGGACGAATCGATGCGGCCACGGTCAGCGGACAATGGACCTCACCCAGGTCGTTGAAGATTCGCACGAGGTCTCCCTCTTCCAGCCCGCGGGCCCGCGCTTCGTCCGGGTGCATCGTCAGCGTGACGTCTGGCCGCGGCAGCTCGCCAAGCGTGGAGCTGATCGTGCGGTCGCTCGCCGGCGAGATGAGCGACAGCGGATACCGGTCGGTCGCCGGATCGGGCTGAAACCGGTAGAGGCCCATCGGCGCGCTGGCTTCGAGCGCGGCGGGAAATAGGTCGATCTTGCGATCGGCCGTGTTGGGAAAGACGTCGACAAACTGAACCGGAGCTGCGCCGCACGCCGGTAGAGGCCGATGCCCGGCCGAGAGATCGGCGCCGATCGTGCCGGGTAGCCCATTGAGCACCTGGACGAGCAGGTCCAGCTCGCCCTCCGGATCGTCCTCGCGACGCAGCCCAAGCCGCGCGCACAGCTCGCCGAAGACGTCGGCGTTTGGCCGAGCCTCGCCGACTGTGTCCACGACCGGCCGGGCCAGCTGCATGCTGATGGGCCCGTACGCTTTCGCGAAGTCGTAGCCCTCGAGGAAGGTCGTGGCCGGCAGGATCACATCGGCATACAAGGCCGTGTCGGTCATCACCTGCTCGAAGACGACCGTAAAGAGGTCTTCGCGCGCGAGGCCGCGAAGGACGCGCGATTGATCGGGAACGGTTGCGGCCGGATTGCAGTTGTAGACGAAGAGGACGTCGACCGGTGGATCGTCGTACTCCGTGAGCGCGCGCCCGAGATGCGTCATGTTGACCACGCGCGAGGTAGGCTCGTCGGCTCCGATCCACGGCCGCGTGATATTCCACGACGCCGAGTTGCTCATCGAGTAGCCGCCGCCGCGCACGCCGAACTTGCCGCCTACGGCCGGCAGCGCGAGGACGGCCATCGCGGCGTTGCCGCCGTTGCGGTTGCGCTCGAGACCCCAGCCGCAGCGGATGAGGGCCGGCGAGCGCTCTGCGTAGAGCCTTGCAAGCTGCTCAAGGGCAGTTGCGTCGATGCCCGCGACCTCAGCCGCACGCTCGATGGTCCATGGCTCGGAGCGCTCGCGGAGCCGGTCGGCGCCGTGTGCGTGAGTGCGCAAGAACGCTTCGTCGGCGTGACCGTTCGCGAACAGATATCGGTGGATCGCCAGCGCAACGGCGACGTCGGTGCCGGGTCTGACGGCGAGATGAACGTCTGCCGGTCGGGCAAGCGCCGTCGTCCGGGGATCGATGATGATGAGCGCGGCGCCGTGCTTCTGGGCCTCGCGCACGTAGGGCACGATGTGAATCCCGGAGACCGACGGATTGATGCCCCACAAGACGATCAGCTTCGCCGCTGGATAGTCCTGATAGGTGACCGACGGCATCTTGCCGTAGAGCGCCTGGTTGGCCGCGCCGGTGGGCGCCGCACAGAGGGTCCGCGCGAGCCGGGACGCGCCGAGCCGGCGCCACAGGGTCGTGTCGAGGTTGTCCTGGGTGAGGAGTCCGTTCGAGCCGCCGTACGAGTACGGCAGGATCGACGCGCCGCCATGCTCGGCCCTGGCACGCTCGAAGCGCGAGATGATGAGCCCGAGCGCTTCGTCCCACGACGCGCGCTTGAACCGGCCTTCGCCCTTGCGGCCCTTGCGAACGGCAGGGTGGAGCAGCCGATCCGGACCGTAGACGCGCTCGCCGAACCTGCGGACCTTCGCGCAGATGAACCCGGCGGTCACCGGGTTCCTCTGTGAGCCGTCAAGCGCGACGACCTTGCCGTGCTGCACGGTCACCGCGAGGCTGCAGGCGTCGGGGCAGTCGAGCGGGCACGCCGTGTCGACAACCGACGTCGGTCCGCCGAGCACGGCGCCGCGGGGCTTTTTGCCGGCTGCCTTCACTAGCACCGCCATGTCAGTGGGCTATTATGCCCGCTGTGCCCGACCTGCCGCACGTCGTCATCATCGGGGGCGGCTTCGGGGGCCTCGATGCCGCGCGGGCGCTCTACGGCGCGCCGGTCCGTGTGACGCTGCTCGATCGCCACAACTACCATCTCTTCCAGCCGCTTCTCTATCAAGTCGCGACCGCGTCGCTCTCGCCCGGAGACATCGCGTCGCCCATTCGCTGGATTCTGCGCCGGCAGACCAACGTAGAGGTGCTACTGGCCGAAGCCCTTGCGATCGACGTGGCTGCGCGGCGGGTTGTGATCGACGGCGGCCTTCTCTCGTACGACTACCTGATCGTGGCGGCCGGCCGCGGCGCAGGGGTACTTCGGCCATCCGGAATGGGCCACGCACGCGCCCGGACTGAAGACCCTGGACGATGCGATCGTGATGCGGCGGCGGGCCGACCGGCGTCGAGCTGGCTGGTGCGCTCGCCGAGATCGCGCGACACTCGCTACGGCGGGACTTCCGCCACATCCACCCCGAATCGGCACGCATCATCGTGCTTGAAGGCGGCCCGCACGTGCTCCCGGCGTTTCCCGACTCGCTGCGCGAGGCCGCGCTGGGCTCGCTCGAGCGCCTGGAGGTTGAGGCTCGCACTGGATCGGTCGTCACCGAAGTCGACGCCGACGGGGTGTCGTGGCGTCCGACTTCAGTCGGACTTCAGCCTGGCGGACAAGATGCCAAGGGTGGGCGCATCGAGGCGCAGACGGTACTCTGGGCGGCCGGCATCGCGGCGTCACCGCTTACGGCGTCGCTCGGTGTGCCGCTCGATGGCGTCGGGCGCGTGCGAACGGAGTCCACGCTGACCGTGCCCGGCCACCCGAATACCTTCGTCGTCGGCGACATGTGCGCCCTCGAGCAGGACGGCCGGTGGCTTCCAGGCGTCGCGCAGGTGGCGAAGCAGGAGGGCGCGCATTCGGCGCGGAACATCCTGCGCGCCATCGCCGGACAGTCGCTCGAGCGGTTCCGGTACCGCGACTACGGCACGATGGCGGTGATCGGTCGCGGACGGGCGGTGGCCGACCTCGGGCCCTTCAAGGCATCGGGGTTCTTCGCCTGGCTCTTTTGGCTGTTTCTCCACCTCTTCTGGCTGATTGGATTCCGCAACCGGCTGGCGGTCATGGGCGAGTGGGCGTGGGCGTACGTCACGCTGCAGCGCCGCGTACGGTTGATCACCGGAGGGCGACGTGAAACGGAGAAGGTAGAATGACTCGCGATGCGTGCAGCCGTAGTCGCGCTCGCTGACCTGGGCCGCAGCGCCCGCATGCTCTACCACGCGCATGCGCTGGCGGCGCTCGGCGTCGAGGTCGATCTCGTGGGCCTCGAGGGGACGCCCCTGCCAAAACGCATCACCGACGATCCGCGCATCATCGTTCATCGTCTCAAGGCCTCGCGCCTGTGGATCCGCCAGGGCCTTTCAGGATCCGGAGACGCCATGGTCGGCCTCTTCGACGTCGCGCGCATCAGCCTGCGCCTGAGGCGAGCGCTCAAAGGACTGAAGCGCCCCGATCTCGTGCTCGTGCAGAATCCGCCGGCGTTTCCCACGCTCGCCGTGACGTGGTTCTCGCTCCATCGCCGCGGCGTCCGGTTCGTGATCGACTGGCACAACCTCGGATACTCCGTGCTGGGCCTGCGGCTCGCCGCGTGGCATCCGGCCGTGCGCCTGGCGCGCTGGCTGGAGCGGCGGGACGCGCGGCGCGTCGACGCCAATTTGTGCGTGTCCCGAGGCCTCGCGGCGTTTCTCGAGAGCCGCTTCGGCGTCACAAACGCCCACGTGCTCTACGATCGTCCCGCGTCGCCCTTTGTGCCGATCGAGCGGGCCGACCGCGAGCGCTACCGGCAGGCGCTCTTCACGCGCCTCGGCGTGCACGCGGGGACGGTCGGATTCATCGTCTGCCCGACGAGCTGGACCGAAGACGAGGACTTTGACGTCATCATCGATGCGGTCGTCCGCCTCGAAGAGCGCCTTCGCGGGTGGGAGGCGAGCGGCCCGAGCCGGCGCTTTCCCGATCTCGTGATCCTCGTGACCGGCGACGGCGCCAGACGCGCGGAGTTCGAGCGCCGGTTCGCGGGCCTCCCGGCGCGGCGCGTTCACTTGCGCGCGCGCTGGCTCGAGCCCGAAGACTATCCACGCGTGGTCGGCAGCGCCGACCTTGGCCTCTGCCTCCACCGATCGTCGTCCGGGCTGGACATTCCCATGAAGGTCGCCGACCTCTTCGGGGCCGGCGTGCCGGTCTGCGCGCTGGATTATGGCGCGTGCCTGGTCGAGCGCGTGCGTCACGGTGATAACGGCCTGCTGTTTTCCACAGCCGTGCAGCTGGCCGATGTGCTGTTCGACCTCTTTGAGACCTACCCGGCGGATCAAGAGCTGCTCGAGCGCCTCCGGACCGGCGCTCGGAAGGCCGCGCGGCCGACGTGGGAAGAAGGATGGGCGCGCGAGGCCCGTCCGGTGCTCCTGCCCTTATAATGGGCCCCCATGATCACCACGCACATACTGGACACCGCCCGCGGCGAGGCGGCAATCGGGGTGACCGTCATCCTGGAGATGCGTCAGGCGAGCGAATGGATCCCGGTCGGCCGGGGCTCAACCGATGAAAAGGGCCGCGTGATGACCCTGACCGAGGGGCGGCCGTTGGCGGCCGGCACCTACCGCCTGACGTTCGACATCGGCTCGTATCACCGCGAGCAGGGGGTCAGCGCGCCGTTCTTCCCCGAAGCCAAGATCACCTTCAGCGTGCGCGATCCGGAAGAAACCTACCACGTGCCGCTGGTCATCAGCCCGTTCGGATTCAGCACGTATCGGGGAATCTAGAACTTGCAGGATGTCAGAATTGCAGGATTGCAGAATGGCAATTGTGCAATTGAAATCCTGCCAGCCTGCAGTTCAGCAACTCGAGATTACTTGATCGCGAGAATTAGGCCGACCGTCACGGTCGCCTGACCAACCCAGAAGACAAACATCCACTTGATGATGTCGGCTCTTTGAGTTGCCAGGCCCGCGGCCAGCTCCTGCCGGAAATCCTCCCGCCACTCCTGGCGCATGTCGCGCCGCTGCCGGTCGAGCGCTTCATGCCTGTCGCGCTGGTGCCGGTCGAACTCTTCGCGCAGGTGTTCCCGCGAGCGCGTCTCGAGCCGATCGAGCGTTGCCTGCAGCTGGAAACGTACGCTGCCGTCTACGTACTCGGCCATTGCCGTGCTTGCCGTAGGTCCCCATCGCTCGAGAAGCACGTCGGGGAAACGTGGGGACACTCCCTTGTCACTGTTCACAGGCCCTCCTTCCTGAGGGGCCTGACCTCCGACGACGACGGTGTCATCGTCGCGTGGGCTATGTCAAGGCCTGTTTGAGTCGGCGCTACAATGCTCGCGTCGTGGACGCGAACGACAACCCACCACCGCTCGAGCCAGCCGCTCGGGCCGGTGACTCGTCCCAAACGACGCAGCCCGGGCGGACGGTCGGCTCGTACGTTCTGCTCGAACGGCTGGGCGCGGGCGGTGTCGGCGAGGTCTGGAAGGCCCGCGACCGCGTCCTCAACCGCATCATCGCGCTGAAGTTCATTGCCTCGCCGAGACACGGATCGTCTCCGCTCAAGGATCTGCTGCGCGAAGCGCGCGGGGCCTCCGCTATGTAGCGTGCGGACGGCTGCGTGAAGCTCGTGGACTTCGGCCTGGCCAGAGTGCTGCCGTGGGACGAGGCGAGCACGCAGCAGGGCACTGACGCAAGCGAACACGGTGTCGTCGTTGGGACGTTTGCCTACATGTCGCCCGAGCAGGCGCGTGGGAAGGCGGTAAGCGCCACCTCGGACGTTTTCTCGACGGGCATCGTGCTCTACGAGCTCGTCGCGGGCGAGCATCCGTTCCGTGGCGACACGGTCGTTGACACGCTCAACGCGATCATCGAGAAGGAGCCGGCGAGCCTCAGCGTCAAGTGTCCGACCGTGCCGGCCGAGCTGGTCGAGGCGGTCACGAGGGCCCTCCGGAAGAATCCGACTGAGCGATTTGCCTCGGCAGTCGAGCTGCGAGAGCCACTCAAGCGTGCGCGAGCGGTCCACGCGACGCGCGCGTCGCGTGTCGACGAGTGGCGGCTTCGCCACCAACCGCGATGGATGCAGGCCCTGGGCGGCGCATTGTTTTCGGCGCTCCTCTTGGCCGCCGGTTCGTACTTCTGGTTCGGCTCGCCTCAGGAGGGCGCTGCGCCCGCCGTGCAATCGGTCGCGATTATGCCGCTCCAGACTGATGCCGGCGATGCACGTGCGGCGCTGCTGGCGCAAGGTCTGCCTGAGGACTTGAGCGGGGCGCTGTCGTTGGCAGGACTGCGGGTCGCGTCGCTCAGCAGTGCAGTGGCCCTGGGGACCACCGCCGACGCACGCGCCACCGGTGCGGAGCTTGGCGTGGACGCCGTGCTGGAGGGAACGGCCCCGGATCGCGATCTGCCTGCTCGCCATCGCGCATCAACAAAGCGGAGAGCTCGAGCAGGCTGAACGGCTCTATCGCAGTCTTCCGGATTTATCGGAGAGCTGGAACAACCTTGGTGTCATTCTCAAGAACGGCGGCAAGGACCAAGAAGCACGACAGGCGTTCGACCGCGCGCTCCAACTGGATCCCGGTCTCGCCGAAGCTGCATTGAATGTGGGACGGCCACCTGCGGGTCTCTGGACGGAATTGCATCAACAGTACCTGCCGGGACGTCCGATGATGGCGCCGCCAAGGCGCACCCAGGTGCTCCGTGCCTACGTCGGGATGTCCCTTGGCAGCCTGTACCTTCGGGCCTGGGCTGGGCCATTCGTCCGCGGTGTGCGTTTGCTAGACATCTTCTTCCTTCCCGCCCCGTTAGCCGCAGCGGCTCGGGCCGCGGTCATCGTTACAGTGGTGTTGTTGCTACTGGCGATTGTGCTGATGTTTCTCATTCCATCGCGCGAGGTCACCTAGGCTCCAGGCGCAATGTTTGGACTGTTGGAGTTAGGACTCCCGGGTCTATCGCCTTCGTGGCACTCCCTTGGCGGACCGGCGCTGTTGGCTTGGTGCTACGTCCTGCTGGAGGTCCTCCTGCGGCTGACGGTTGGCACGTCTCTCATCTCGGCGTCGATTGCGATGCCCGGCACCGCCGTCTACGGAGCTCCCAGTAGCGCCACACCATACGACCTCATCAATCCGAGTTGGGTCTGGGTGAGTGGAGCGGCGGCTTTGCTCCTTGGTCTCAACCTCCTCTTGATCCATCGCGGACGACGCGCACGCGAGTCCGCCGCCGTCTAGCACACGCTGGCGCGCGGTCAGTCACGGTACAATGCCGGCGCTGTGGACCTGCGCCAGCTCGAAATCCTCCAGGCGATCGCCGAAACGGGCTCCTTTACCGCCTGCGGAAAAAAGCTCCACGTGTCGCAGTCGGCCATCAGCCGCCAGGTGCTCTTGCTCGAAGAGGAGCTGGGCGAGCCGCTGTTCCTGCGCGTGGGCCGCAAGGTCCGCATGACGCCGGCCGCCGAAAGCCTCGTCCAACTCGGCCAGCGCGTCTTCCAGGATGTCCGGGACACGGTCGGCGCCATCACCGACCGGACGCGCACGCTGCGGGGCACGCTGCGTCTCTCGGGTGGCATGACGGTGTGCCTCTACGTGTTCCCGCCGCTCCTCAAGCACCTCAAGCGCGTGCATCCGCAGCTCGACGTGCGGCTCACTGTGGCCACGGCGGAACGGTCGGTTCTCGAGATTCGCGCCGGGCGCGTGGACATCGGACTGCTGACGCTCCCCATCAACGAGTCGGATCTGGTGGCCGTCCCGGTCATGCGCGAGGAACTGCTCGTCGTCATGCCGCCTGGGCACCCGCTGGCCAGACGGCGGCGCGTCGCGCCACGCGACCTGGCAGGACAGCCGTTCATTCTGTTCGAGGTCGGTTCGGCGACCCGGCGGGTCATCGATCACTTCTTCACCGCCGAGAACATCACGCCCACGATCGTCATGGACACCGAGAACGTGGAGATCATCAAGGCGATGGTGAAGACCGGCCTCGGCATCGGGATCGTGCCGTACCAGGCGATCGCGCGCGAAGCGAAGGCGGGACAGTTCTTCTGCGCCCGCGTCGAGGGTCACGAGCTGGTGCGCGAAACCGGGTGGGTCTATGCGCGCGCCAACCGGACGCCGCGGATGATCCACGAGCTGCTCACGGCTTTCGACGAGATCCGGGCGCGCCTGCTACTGGCGCCGCGGTGGACTGGCGGGAAGTAGGACGTCACCGTCTTTTCATGTCAGCCGCCACGGGCTGCGAACATAATTGCGTGAGGAAACGTGCGACTGTGAACGCGGGGCGTACGCTATTGGTGCTTGCGGTTGGATCGGCGGGCATCTGCCTGTCTGCGGAAAGCCGCGCCCAGGTGCGGCAGCCGCAGGAGCTGGCGGCGCTCGCTGGAGCGTGGACGCTCAACAGGACCCCGGTCGCCAGTCAGCCTCGCACGCCAGAAGGTCGAGGCGAGGGCCGCGAAGACGGACGCGGGGGTGGCCGGCGGAGTCCCGGTGGTTTTGGGGGACCCATCGGGGGCGGCTTTGGCGTTCCCGCCGGTCGCGGCAATCTGGAACAGATGGCCCGTCAGCGCGACGCGCTCCGCGACCTCACAGACCCGCCCGGCCACTTGATTGTCACCGTCACCGAGACGATGGTGATCCTGACCGGTCCGGATGGCCGCACGACGCGCCTCTCGCCCGACGGCAAGAAGGTCAGGGACGAGAACACCAAAATCGAGCGAAAGACCCGGTGGAGCGGGGACAAGCTGGTGAGCGAGATCGACGGACTGGGCTCGAAGATCACACAGACATTTTCGGTCGACTCCGAGCGTCGCCAACTGCGGGTGCTGGTCGAGATGGAAGCCGACCGCCCGAACGAGACCCGAACAGTCACGCACGTCTACGACGCCGACGCGCGCTGAACCTACGCTTATTCGTCTTTGTCCGCGTCCTCGTCCTCGTGTGGCTTGCTCGTCGCGACGTCGTCGATGTCCGGCAGCGCCTCGTCGGCCGTCGAGTCCGCGTCGTCGAGTGTGAACGAGCGGCCGGTGATCTTTGTGGGGATGGGACCGCGCGGGCGCTCGGTCTCTTTGCCTTTCTTGCCCTTGGCGCCGAAGCCACGCTGAGGCTTGGCGTCGGGTCCGAAGTTGCGGCTGCGCCCGGGCGCGCCCGGCGCTCCGGCCGGCTCGAACGGACGTGGCGCACCAAACGACGACGGCGGGCGGGGACTGAAGCCGCCAGGCCGCGGCGGGCCGCCCGGGCCGCGGTCTTCGCGCGCGCGCGCCTCGCTCACCGCGAGCGGGCGTCCGGCGAAGATCTGGCCGTTGAACTGCTGGATCGCCCGTTCCGCGTGCGCGCGATCCTGGAACTCGACAAACGCAAAGCCTCGTGGACGGCCGGTCTCCCGGTCAACCGGCAGGACGACCTGCGAAGGTGGTGCCACCGTGCCGAAGTAGGTACGCAAGTCCGCTTCGGTGGTGCCGTACGACAGGTTTCCGACAAACAGACGGACAGCCAATCAACTCTCTCCTAAATTGGAAGAAGGGGAAGGGGCAAGCGCGTCGAACCGCAGCCGCACACACACAGACACACACACACGGGCAGGGAATCCAGTGGGACACCTTACCCGAAAGGCCTTCATTCTGGCAAGCGGGAGCTATACGACCAGCCGCCGTAGTGTCGGGCTTTCAGCCGGACGGGCGGTATACTGCACTGGTCAATGGGGGGATTCATGAGCCGTCGCCGACTCGGGATTAGCCTGTCTACGGTCGCTCTTGCCATCTGGGTGGTGTCGCTGTCGGCGGCCACCGGTGGCGGGCTGTCGCTCATCAACGACCGGGACCTCAAGGACTGGCTCTCCTACATCGCCTCAGACGAAGTCGAGGGCCGCGCCGTGTTTACCACGGGCATCGGCTTGGCGGCTGGATACATTGAGGACCATATGCGCGCCGTGGGAGCGAACCCAGCCGGCGACGCAGGCTCCTACCTGCAGACGGTTCGGGTGCTCGGCGTGAAGGCGACGTCGCGCTCGACGGTTACGGTCGAGATTGACGGCGAAACGCGGACGTTCGCCGACGGCCAGGGCGTCACGTTCCCCAGAAACGCGGGCGGCAAACGGAGCGTGGCCATCGACCGCGTCGAGTTTGCCGGTTACGGCTTGGACGCGCCCGGCGCCAATCACATGAACTTCCGCGGCAAAGACGTCAAGGGCGCCGCCGTCATCTGGCTCGGCACCTCTGGCCCCAGGAGCCTTGACGCGCAGTATCGGCGCCTGCTGACGGGCCGCAATCGGTACGCGATCGAAGATCTCAAGGCGGCGGCCAGCATCGGCGCACAGGCGCCGGCCGGCGGTCGCGGCGGGCAGCCGCCGGCTGATGGTGCAGCGGCAAGCGGTGCCCCGGGTGCTGGTGCCCAAGGTGCTGGTGCTGGTGCGCAGGCCGCGGGCCAGGGGCGCGGCAATCAGATTCCGGCGGCCGACTTCACGACGGTCCAGCGGCTGGATTCGCTGCTGCCGCCCAGCGTGACGGCCAATGACGCCTTCTTCGAGTTTCTCTTCAGCCGCGCGCCGACGAAGTACGCCGAGCTCAAGCGTATCGCCGAGGCCCAGGAGCCGCTGCCGTCGTTCCGGCTTGACGGCGTGAAGCTGACCTTCAACGTCGACGCCGACTACGAAGTCGTCCGGACGCGGCTGACGAAGAACGTGGTGGCGATTGTCGAAGGAAGCGATCCGCAGCTGAAGGACACCTACGTCGTCTTCGGGGCCCACTACGATCATGTCGGCTACGCCGAAGGCGAAGTGACGCCGGGGCCCAACGGCACGCGGCGGCTCGGCGCCCCCGGGCGCGTGACGCCCGGCGCCGAAGGCGATCGCATCTGGAACGGAGCCGACGATGACGGGTCGGGGATTGTGGCGGTGATGGCGCTCGCCAAGGCGTTCGCCCAGGGGCCGCGGCCCAAGCGGTCGCTCCTCTTCATCTGGCACTCGGGCGAGGAGAGCGGGCTGTGGGGATCGCGATACTTCGCCGACCACCCGACGGTGCCGATCGACCGCATCGTCGCCGCGCTCAATATCGACATGGTGGGGCGCAACCGCGACGACAAATCGAGCGAAGAGAATACGGTGTACCTCGTCGGATCTGATCGCATCAGTACCGAGCTTCACGAGATCAATCGCGGCGCCAACGAGGAGCTCCCCAGGCCGCTGACCCTCAACTACGAATTCAACGATCCCAGTGATCTCGAGCAGCTCTACACGCGGAGCGACCATTACAGCTACGCGTCGAAGGGGATTCCGGTCATCTTCTTCACGACCGGCCTCCACCCCGATTACCACGCGAATACCGATCACGTGTCGAAGATCGAATTCGACAAGCTGACGCGCGTCGTGCAGCTCGCGTACGAAACCGGATGGCGCGTCGCGAACCTCGATCGCGCGCCGGTCCGCGATAACAAGGGGCCGAGGGCGGGGAAGGCGACACGCTGAATTGCTGATTGCGGATTGCTGATTGCGGATTGTTGATTGAGGATTGATTGGCGATTGGCGATTGAAAGACAATGCCAGCGCCGATCACCGTCGTCCTCGACTGGACGAAACTCATCAAGCAGTAACGGGGATGCGCGTTAGCGGCGATGGCTGAGGGCGAGGAGGTCGCGCGGGATCAGTTTTTTGGCCACAGGATCAACCATTAGACCAAGCCCCTCCAAGGCCGTGGCCCCCAAGACGGCAGCCTCGCCCTCTTGGCCAAACGCGACGTCCACAGGAGCCTTTCTCCCGTCAATCTGCACGAGGACGGCCGTGATGTCCCTTTCAAGGCGGCGGCCGTCAGCGAGAGAAAACGGCAAGCGCGAGAATGGCGTTGCGCCTCGGTTCTGTAGGACCGCTTGAGGAATCCACGAGATGGTGGCGCCGGTGTCCACCAGCAAGGAAACCTCTGACGACCGATCGGGAGCGAGCAGACTGGACACCCGAACGTTAACCTCAAACATCCCCACGAGCGCAATCTTACCGTAATCAGACGGTGAAATCGCAGGAGCCATCTATAATGCTCCGTCCGTGAGTCGGCCCCTTCTCATCATCTTCCTGACGATCTTCGTCAACCTCGTCGGGTTCGGGATCATCATTCCGCTGCTGCCGTTCTACGCCCAGGAGTTTGGCGCCTCGCCGCTCGTTATCGGCATGCTGTTCGGCACCTTCTCCCTGTGTCAGCTGATCGCCTCGCCGGCGCTCGGCGATCTCTCCGACCGCTACGGCCGCCGCCCGATCCTCGTCTTCAGCCTGGTCGGGACAGCCGTCAGCTTTGTGATGATGGCGCTCGCGCATTCGGTGACGATGCTGTTTCTGTCGCGGATTGTGGACGGGCTCTCAGGGGGCAACATCTCGACCGCACGGGCGTACGTCGCCGACATCACCGAGCCGAAAGATCGCGCGCACGCGTACGGCTGGATTGGCGCCGCCTTCGGCCTCGGCTTCATTCTTGGCCCGGCGATCGCCGGCGTGCTCGCCAGAATCAGCTACACGGCGCCCATCTGGGCGGCCGCGGCCATCACCCTCGTCGCGACGGCGATGGCGCTCGTGTGGCTGCCCGAGACCGTGCACCGCACACAGGCCGGCACGGGGAATCCGCTGCGATACCTCCCCGAGCTGCTGCGACGTGCGCTCGTACGGCGTGTCCTCATCATCGACTTCGCCTACTGGATGGCCTTTGCCGTCTTCCAGGCGACGTTTGCCCTCTTCGTGGCCGACCGCTTCGGACTTGACGCGGCCGAGACGGGGTATCTCTTTGCGGCGTTCGGCCTGCTCGGCGTGATCGTGCAAGTGGCCTTCGTCCGCCCCATCGTCAGGCGGCTGGGCGACAAGTCGACCTTCATCGCCGGCCTTGTGCTAAGCGCCGTGGGCCTCTTGGCCGCCGCGTGGACGCAATCGGTCGTGATGTTCCTGCTGGCGCTCGTGCCGCTCAGTCTCGGCATGGGGTTCGGCACGCCGGCCGTGACCAGCCTCGTGAGTCATGCGGCGGGGAAGAACGAGCAAGGACGGATGCAGGGTGCCGCGGGTGCCGTCGAGAGCCTCGGCCGGACGGTCGGTCCGGTGTGGGGTACCGCCTCGCTGCAGCACATCGGCTCCTCGACGCCGTATGTCTCGGCGGCCGCCCTTCTGGTCGTAACGCTGCTCTTGAGCGTCGGCTATACGGAGGCGGGCGACGGCTCGGGGACCGCTGCGAGCGGCAGGTAGATGTTGAACGTGGAGCCGCGCCCAGGCTCGCTCAAGACGCTGATATAGCCGCCGCTCTGTTTGACGATGCCATAGACAATCGACAAGCCGAGGCCGGTGCCTTTTCCCTGTTCCTTCGTGGTGAAGAAGGGCTCGAAGAGCCTCGCCTTGGTCGCCTCGTCCATGCCGGTGCCTGTGTCGATGACGCTCAGCCGCGCGTAGCGTCCGGCGTTCCCTTCGACGAGCGCCAGGGCGGCCGCCTCGTCGAGGTGCACTTGGTCGACACGCACGGTCAGCCGTCCGCCCTCAGGCATCGCGTCGCGGGCGTTGATGGCGAGGTTCAGCACGACCTGCTCGATTTGGCCAGAATCGGCCCGTACGGTGGGCGACCTGGCGCAGTCGATGATCTCCAGCTCGACCTCCCGTCCAATCAGCCGGCGGAGCATCGTGTCCATGCCGCGGACCACGTCGCCAAGCGCAAAGAGCCGCGACCGGGTCGCCTGACGGCGGCTGAAGGCCAGCAACTGGCGCGTGAGGCCCGCGCCGCGCTCGACGGCCTGCTTGATCTCGTTCGCCTCGCCGACGGCCGGAGCGTCGGGTGGCAGCTGCATCGAGAGCAGGTCGGCGGCGCCCATGATGCTCGCCAGGATGTTGTTGAAATCGTGCGCGACGCCGCCGGCGAGCCGGCCGATGGCCTCGAGCTTCTGCGACTGCCGCAGCTGTTCTTCGAGCGCGCGCTGTTCGGTGATGTCGCGGATGAATCCGGTCAGCCCGGCCCGGCCCTCGGTGCCCATCCGCGCCACCGTCAACTCGACCGGGAACTCGGTGCCGTCGGCCCGAAGCGCCGTCAGCTCGAGTCGGCGTCCCCCCGCGAGCGGCCCATGGCCTGTCGTCATGTACTCGCGAATCGCCTCGATCTCTTTCGCCCGATCGGCGGCCGGCAGCAACAGCTCGACGCTTCGGCCGAGCATGCCGAGCCGCGTGTACCCGAACATCCGCTCGGCCGCCGGATTGAACTCGCGGATGTCCAGACGCTGATCCATGGTGATGATGGCGTCGTGCGCGGCCGCGAGGATGGCGCCCTGACGCGCTTCACTCTCGACACCCGCGCGGTACATCTTGTAGGTCAGGTACAGCGGCGCCGCCGCCAGGAGGAGCGTCAGCCAGTAGCCGGCGCGCTCGGTGCCGGCAATAACGATGGCCGCCGCAGCGGCGCCCAGCATGTAGTTGGGCGCGCTCGACGCGAACTCGGTCTTCCAGATCCGCCACGCGCTCTGATTCGTCGTGAGCGCAATGGCGAAAGCGATGGGCATTGTGTTGACGAAAAAGTAGGTGAGCGCCATGCCGGCCAGCGGCAGGGCGATGGCGATGACGTCCGTCTGCGGGCCTCCGCCCAGCCGCTGATACACCTGGCCCGACGCCTGGACCGTGATGATCAGGATCGACATGTTGAAGAGCGTCCGATAGACAGGATTCGGCGTCTGCGCATTAATCGTCGTCTGACTCCACCCGCTCGCGGCGCCCACGATCATCGACGCGTGCGGTCCACGGAGGATGAGCGACGCAATGTCGACGACGTAGGAGACCGACATGTTCGAGCCGCTGGCGATGGGGAGCTGGACCTTGAACGCGGCGGTGAGGGTGGACAGCAGGACCAGGAAGACGAGCGGGCCGATCGGCGTGAAGGTCGCCCGAGGCAGCAGCAGACCGAAGGTCAGCGCGCCCGACGCGATCACGGCGATGATGTACCAGCGCGCGCGCGGCGGCAGATCCCGGAGCACGGCGCTTTCAGTATAGCGTCAGACGAGAATCTCGATCTTGCTCTTTGCCTTGGTCTGGTCCACGAATTGATCCAGCTTGGATCGGAGCTGGTCCTGGGTGAGGAACTCCTTCACCTGCGCTCTCATTTCCTCAAGCGGTACCGTCCGTGCCGGGCGCCGCTCGTGGAGCCTGATGATGTGAAAGCCCGCCCCGAGATCGACCACCTCGCTCGTGCTCCCCGGCTTGAGCGCGAACACGACGTTCTCAAAATCCGGGGGCAGGTCGCCTTTGCCCACAAAGCCCAGATCGCCGCCCTTCGGCCCTGTGGTGTCGTCGGAGTGCTCGCGCGCGAGCGCCGCGAAGTCGGCGCCCGCGCGCAGGTCCTTGAGAATCTGCTGGGCCTTGGCGCGAGCCTGGTTCTTGACCGCCGCGTCGGCATCGGGCGCGGCGGCGACGAAGATATGGCTGGCGTGGAAGGTTTCGCCCTCTTTGAACTTGTCGAGATTCTGCTGGTAGAAGGTGTCCACCTCGGTGTCGGCAATCGTCACCTTCGAGGCGATCTCGAGGTCGATCAGCTTTCTAGCCTGCAGGTTTCTGCGCTCCTGCTGCCGCAGCCGATCCAGCGTGAGGCCCCGATCCGCGACGGCCTGAAGGAATGCTACGTCGGTCGGGAAGCTCTGCCGGATGTTTTTCACCTGCGCGTCGACGTCCGCCTCGGCCACGTTGATCTTCCGCCCCAGCGATTCCTGCGCCAGTAGGTGGTAGTTGACCAAGTCGTCGAGCAGATCGCGCAGCACGGTGTCTCGCTGGTCCGCTGGTACCGCGCTTCCCGCGCGCGCCTCGGCCTGCTTGAGCACCGACTCGAGCTCCCACCGCTCGATGGCTTCGCCATTGACCCGGGCCACCACGAGCGGAAGCTCCGCCGGAACCGGTTTGACCGGCGGGGGAGGCTGGGCGGCCTGCCCAGGTTGACCGCTCTCGACCGCCGGGGCGGTTGTCGAGGGCGTCTCAGCCGGCCGGCCACATCCCGCGCCCGCGGCGACGAAAACCATCAGGACCATCCACATGGGCACACGCTTCATCGAGATCTCCCCATA